>Ga0123357_10011120_pt1 | contig 11514 bp, 5 predicted proteins | sample TergutEmb28metaG_FD_89873 | JGI IMG/M metagenome (GOLD analysis project Ga0123357, IMG submission 89873) | Embiratermes neotenicus P4 segment gut microbial communities from Petit-Saut dam, French Guiana - Emb289 P4 | ecosystem: Host-associated > Arthropoda: Insects > Digestive system > Gut ...
TCTGGCCATTATCTCCGTAACCGTTCAACTTTGGATATAGGTGTTTTGGGTTATATCGGTATAGTTTAACATAAGGAACACTCTCCCGAAGTCTCGCACATTCCTCCTGGGACACCCTGTACATAGAGAGAGAGAGAGAGAGACCTGATACCTGCAGAATGCTGCAATACGTCATACTGAGCAATTCTGAGAATAACTTGCCTACAGGTTTCCTCGCATAAAATCAACTAAAATTTGTTTTCTTCCTGCCCTGAATATCCACACTGTCAGACTGGCTATACAAACATTCTACTGCATTCAGAATTATGTTCTGTGACAAGACATAAACATTTTTATCACAATTAAATACAGAAGTTAATAGCACATAATACTAAAAGAAAAATACAGCAAGATTCACATTTACATTTGCAATATGCATGACAAGGAATTGTCTTGTTCAATGCTGCTTTTGCTATCGCAATACTGAATGATGTGCTGGTGGGATGACCGTGATGGAGGCACTACACTCCCCAGATACAACACAACATCCTGATGACTGGAATCTTATTTAATCACAAGGCACATATACAGTACACAATAAAATACAGTGCCTTCATCCTGACACGGTACAACATCTGTTTCTTTGGTGAGTGTTTGGTACCAAGCCATGAATATGCTCTGAGTTTTGGGAATCTCCACTTCAATAGTAAAATCAGATTATCATATTTTCTGTTCATGGGTGAAAAAAGGAGAAAAACTAATTCAAGTAATAATATTCTTATTAATAAACAATTCTTACACCATTACAAAAGTACATATTTCTTATGGCATTCCTTTAATTTTCTTTTTCTTGTTCACCAGCATATCTTCATCCATTGGTTTGATAATGGTTCCCAGTTTTGTGACAAGAGGGGGCTTTATTAGTGTACGGTGTGCAGTTTCTGGAATCCATGTGTTTCCAATAGGAGCACGGATACTAGCTTCAAAGTCCTTCACACTTGTAAAAGGAAATGGCAATTCACTTACCTAGAACAGAAAAATAAATAAAATAACTCTAATTACCTTGAACACTATCCAAAGAGGATTTCTATTGTTTTTGAAGATCCCATGGAGTGAAGTAACGAGTATGGGGTCTTTCAAGTTCAAGTGTTGGTAGACCTTTGAACAAAATTTCACTGAAATCATTATTTTATGCAGTGGGTCATGCCATAGCTCAAGCAGCTAGTTGCTGTCCTCTGACTGCAGCAGCCTGGATTTGATCCCAGGCCAGTTTATGTGGGATTTGTGGTAGAAAAAGTGGCACTGATAGAGGGTTTTTCTCCAAGGGTTCCAGTTTCTGCACCAGTACCATTCCATCAGTGCTCCATATTCATTCAATCACCTTTCACTGATGCTATACAATCTTAGCAATTGCCAGCATCATTCAAACACATCTGCAATATTACATGGTATAACATAACACAATGGTGGCAAGTATGATAAATCATACTTAATTTTCCACTTAGTGACAGGTGTTGAACTATTGTCACAATGTGTAAGATTCTTGGTATCATTATCAGGAAAGTAAATAAAAAAGGTATTCCTAGAAAAGATGACATTTTTAAAAAGTAAGATGAACTTCACTCTGGGTGTGATGTCATGATCTGACTGTTCTGAATACTTCACCTGATAATAACTACTGTAGAAAAAATGCTACCTTCAAGGATATACTACACTGTCAAATATTTCAAACATCTACTATTGTAATTTCAAAAAGTTTCACCAAAGAAGTATAATGAGATAAATCACTCTAACCTGATGAGTTGCTACTCTGTCATTCTTATCTTCATTAATGATGACACTGCCTTTGTTGGCATCCTTCCTTTGTGCTACTTCAGGGAACTTTATTATGAAACGGCGTTTCTTCCTTGAAGATAAACGGAGGTTTTTTCCACCCCACTCTCCCCAGCCAGGTAAAGACATATCAACACTCTGTGGCTGTGATTTATCTGTCACTTCCTCCTTCTCCTTCCTGATAAGAGAAAAAAATTTTAAAAGGTACCTCCATCATACATCTAAAATCAGCAAATAATACAAAAAATTCGCCAGTTTTTTAATTATATAAAACAAAATTAGGCTATACTGAAAATGAAAGGTCCTCATATGACAATAAAAATATGAGGTAAGAGATTTTAGCAAACATATTCCTCAATAAATGTGGTGGGATTTTTCTCTTAACCAACATCTCTGACAGTTGTGTGACCATTTAGGCTTGTATTCCCATATGGGTATAGAAGGGAACTGAATTTTTGGAGAGCTATCCAATCTCCTATTCACTGGATACCAGTAACTAAAATGGCTCTTCTAATGCTAAAGTGTAGAGTGAATGGAACTGTTTTATTGCCAAGCCTAGTGGCAAAGTAGGCAAAACTCATTGTACCCTCTCAAAAAGATTCAACAACATTGAAGGGATGCACAACTTAAGAAACAGGACATGTTAAAAATTGGGTTACAGACAAATCTCGTTTCATGCCAGGAGCACGTTCCTGAAAAACACTGTACACATCTAAATCAAACAAATAAAATACAAAATTTCCATTTCAAACACTGTATTTCCTGGGGGTTAGGTGACTGAAAACCTTGTCCTATACAGTGTATGACAGCCATAGTGTCAGCAGAAGCAGCTTCCCCAGTCATTTTAATGTTCTGAAAATTGTATCTCTTCATGAACCTGCTAAACCAACCTGTACTTGTAGTAAATGCTTTAACAAGATCATCACCCTCTGACAGATCCTCATAAACAGAAAATGCCTTGGCTTGAACCAAAAGCATGCTTACTGGCATATGGCATCAATTCTGATCCTCTATCAAATTACTCAACTTTTTCTCCACACGTTCCATAGTTGAACTCCTTAAATAAGACATTCTTTTAACATTCACGCCAGTTTAGCACTTTGTTTAATTCTATTAGCATTATCATGAATTGTACATACTCTAATATAAGTGAGTCTAACGTTATGGTGTTTGCCAACAACTCATTTACCTTTTTCCAAGTTGGCTTACTATGTCTAATTTCTCTTCAATACCAATTGTCCTTTACTGATTCTTCACTTGGCTTGCACTAGGTGATGTAGACTATATTTCTCAATCATGTCAGAAAGAGAGGCCAGTGTTGTTGAAAAGGAAACTACATGAGCTGCATGCTTATATATTCCAACATAATCAATCCATACATGTGACTGCTGGCATGACAGTGATGTCACTTTCTGCCAGAACTCCTACCGAAGACAAGTGCGGCCAGGGATTTTCTATGCTAAATCATGTTAAACCAAAAATTATCATGTAAATTTTGAAGTCCCATTAAGGTGAAATCATTACCCTGGAGGGCCAGCTGGCCACGGTGACTCTTGGTGAACTTCCCAGGAGCATCATGGTGTCCAGAGATTGCCCACAGGGAGAGGTCTTGTCACCTCTCCTATGGTGCCTCGTTGTTGACGAATTGTTATCAAGGCTCAATGGGGGAGGTGTCTGTACTCAAGTATATGCGGATGACATGTTTTCTAGTGGTGGAAAAATTCCCAAATATGGTATCAGGGCTCATACAATGGGCCCCTCATACTATAGAAACTTGGTGTGATGAGCTCGGGCTGTCAGTTAATCGCAACAAGACTGGACTTGTTGCATTCACAAGCAGAAGAAACTCCCAGGGTTCTTTGAACCACATTTTTTTGGGATGGCCTTACACCACTCTATGTCAGTCAAGTATGTTGGAGTAATCCTGGATTCATGGCTGACCTGGAGGGAGCATGTGGATGTTAAGGTGAGGAAGGCTCACAATCTGCTGTGGGCCTGTAGAAGGGTCTATGGTGTGACGTTGAGCCTGAGTCACAGGGTGGTTCATTGGTTCTACGTCTCTATCATTAGGCCACCCGTCACTTTTGCATACTTGGTATAGTGGCCTGGTTGTCAGATGGCCAGTGTCAAGAAAAAACTAAGCACAGTCCAAAGACTAGCATGTTTAGGGATTATAGGAGTAATGCACACTACTCCCACCAATCCTGTGCAATAACTTACTTGCCTCCCCCCACTGGAGCTAGTGGTACAGAGAGAGGCGAGGTCAGCTGCGCATCGTCTCTGGACTCTGGAAGGTTGGTCTTACCTACATCCCAATCGAGGACACAGCAGTATTTTGATGCGGCTTCAGCAGTCAGATATGGGAGAAGATGTTATGAGGCCAGTATTCAAATTTGAACCCAAATTTGGAGTTACTATGTTGACTAGAGAAGATTGGACAAAGGAACTGACACTCCTCCTGTAGTCAAAGGGCTCATCTGGTTTACAGATAGGTCCAAGATGGAGGGGACCAGGGCTGGAGTCTATGGGCAATCTGTGGGAAGAAGGCTCAGCTTTTCTCTAGGAAGAATTGCTACAGTCTTTCCAGCTGAGATATATGCTATCTTGGTGTGTGTTTATGAAATTCAATTTCAAAGTAGACCAGAGAAAAACGTATCTGCTCTGATAGTCAGGCGGCTTTGAAAGCTCTCCAGGCTGTCAGAACAATGCCTCCGTTGGTCCAACAGTGCCAAAAGGCATTGAATGATATCTCTACCCAGCATGCGGTGGGGATGTACTGGGTCCCTGGCCATGCTGGAGTACGAGGTAATGAGATCGCTGATGAGCTCGCAAGGCATAGCTCTACTCTAAAGTTTGTTGGACCTGAGCCGGCCTTGGGAGTCTCTAGAGTGTATATACAAAGCATTTGACGTTGGTTGGACAGCCAGCATTGGGCATTGTGGCAAGGTCTTGGTGACACCCAAAGACAGGCTCCAGAACTAATTTCGGGACCTTGTCTGGGTGCCAAGGCTAGGTTTCTGTCCTTTAAAAGGACACAATCCAGGGTTGTTATTGACCTTCTCACTGGACATAATACCCTGAGGAGACATCTTCACCTAATAGGGCTGTCAGACAGTCCACTCTGTAGGTATGCAGCAGAGGTAGAAACCTCAGCCCACATTCTTCGTGAATGTGAAGCTTTGGCTTCACACAGACATGTGTATCTGGGCTCCTACTTCTTGGAGCCAGGGGACATCAAGAGTATAAGTCTGGGGGGCCATCTGGAACTTTAGCAAAGTAACAGGGCTCCCATAAATTGACATGAGGCACAAAGGGCCCATCAATTAAGGCCTACGTGCATTGGGACCATCAGGTCTCGCAATCAATCAATCAATCAAGCAAGCATGGCGAAATCATGCAAAATGAAATTGCATAAAATGAGGTCTACCTGTATTTCCACTGATGTGTGATTTCTTAAAGACACATGAAAAAATTCACAATCAGTAACTCTCACCTTAAAGTTTCCTCTTATATAGCACGTAATTTCCACATATCTACCCTGGCATGTATGTCACTATAAATTTCCTCCAGTTCTGTTAAGAATTCTAAGCCACTGATCCTCAATAAAAAGTACCCAAACCCCATAAACCAGAATGCTTGTTCAGTCATCATGATGACAACTATTTAATCACATTTTATGAAACCTGCAGAACTATTGCAATGTTCACAAGAACATACCCCTGGATCCTACCCAAGCCAGTTCACACACTACTCCCTGAACATGCATTTTAATATCATCCCAAGTGATCTATTCTCTTGCAATTACATGACTAAAATTCTGTATGCAGTTTTCATCTTCACCATTCATGCTATACACACTGCCCATTACATACACATTGCTATACAGACACTCACCAATTTAAACCTTTATTATAAGTACAAAATATAATAAAAGGCTTTAGTTGGTATGTATCTGTATAGTTGGCATCAAAGTCTCATGGTAGGTTAAAGCACAAGAACATATGTGTTGTGTTCATCATACATATTTGGTCAAATGCATAAACTAAGCAGGTCCTCTTATGAAACATTTCCAATTCTTCTCCTATTTCTTCTCTCTCACAAGCAAATATTCTCAACACTTTGTCCTCAAACACCCTGAATCTATGTTCTTGCCTTGGGATGAATAAGAAACCAACTCTCATCCTCACATACCATAAAACAACTAAAATTATATTTTTTTTTTAGTTCTTTGACTGTCAGATATGAGCCAGGGAGATAAGACACACTGAACTGAATGAGTAGCAACCACTCCAAAAATATAAACTGCTCTTCACTTCCTTGTGAATGCACCAGCAAAAGAACTTAGTAAAGTATATTTCAGATTTAGTGGCAATATGAAAGGTTAGGTGGAAAAAGGGTGACAAAGGTTCCTCTATGAAGAATTAAATGGGAGTTTCATTGTACAGTGATTATATACAACAAAAACCAACCTCACACAAAGTCCAAGGATCATTTTGTGATTGACCATCCAGAACACGCCTGGTTCAATGGCAGGGAAAGGATTAATTTCTGAACTGCAGTAAGCTTTGTGATATAACGCTTACGTGCACAAATAATGGTACCTTACCTTTACCTTCTCAAACATGAAAAGGATATAATATTTCTCTTACCTGAACTCTGCAACCACATCATCTTCAGCAAAAGCTTCAGTGATGGTCATTTGCCTTTCTGCACTCTCATCCTCACTGTCATCAATAGCCTCATCTCTGGTTACCATGTCTGGGAGCTCTGTCTGCAGGTGTCTGGGTTTCATTGCAATGAACTTGTTGGGATCAATATTGTCTACTGGAGGTTCTTGTACTTCTTCCTGGACTCTAGATTCTGCTACTATTTTACTCAGATTCAAATTTAAAGATCCCTCTTCCTGAACCTTGTCATGAGGTTGTTCAACTAATTCTTCATCCAGATGAGGCCGTACACGCATCTGTTTCAGCTGCAGTGATGGACCTTCATTATCTGATTCTGAATTTGTCTCTTCTGACTTGTTTACATCTTTAGCCTTCAACTCTACTTTCAGTTTCTTTAATTTTATACCCACTTTTTCTTTCAGTTTTTCTTCCACTTCATCAAACAGTTCACCTATTTTTACTTTACTCTTAACTGCTCTACTTTCAACACTCTTTGTTTTTTTCCTTTTACTCTTCTTTCCTCCTAACCCATTAACTTCACCCACTGTACCAACTTCTACATCTATTGGTGTCACAATCCATGAATTTGTTGTTGCAGTTACCACAGGATGAGATTCAAACGGCTTGTATATACAGCTGTCTGAACTGATACCAAATTTGGTTTTCTTCTTATTACTGTTTAATTGTTCTGCTATAATGACTGTTTTGTTTTGTGATATATTCTTCCTTTTTTGCTGTACCTTCCTTTTTTGCTGTACCTGGGTAATACTGTTTACCTCTTCTGATATATTTTTTTGTTGATTTGGAGATAACTTCATTCTTTCTGGTTGCCTGTCAATATTGAAATTCTTTTGTTCTTCTGTATTCATTTCATTATTTGGTGATATTTTCCATTGTGGTATATGCTCAGTACTGTCATTTTCCTGTTCTGCCATACTCCTTTGTTCATTTAGCGAGAAAGTTTTATTCTGTGTCTGTACACCAGCTATGCTAGTTTCCTGCTGTGCTGTATCTTTTTGTTTATTTGGTGTCAATTTCTTCTTTTGTTGCTGTATCACTGTAACCTTGCTTACCTCTGCCGCTGTACACTCTTGTTTGCATGGTGCTAGAATTTTTCCATTTGGCAGTATCTCCATGTTATTACATAGCTGTCCAGTTGTAATGTTTACTTTAACTTGTGATAATGTTTCCATTTTTGGCTGCATTTCTGTTCTGCTAAAGGTATTGTGTTGTTTATTTGGTGTTGCAGTCTGATTATTTTTTGAACTATTACATCTTTGTTCTTCACTTACAGGAACATCAGCAGCTATCAAACCATCTTTATTATCTTCGCCTCCTGCTCTTAAGGACTCAGAATTGTGATTTCCTAAATGAAACTTATCTGCTGGAGTACCCTTATCATTTTCACTTTCAAAATTCTGGTCTGCACACGCTGTTTCACGATTCTCTGGATGTCCTTTCTTCACTTCATTTCCCACTTCTCTCTCCTCTGCTCCTTCGTTATGGCTTGTGTTGTTATTAACAGTACGAATTTGTCCTAATGACTTCTTGTTATGCTCTTCCCAGTATTTACGGTATGCACTGACAAATTCATTTACTTCTGTACTTGTTTTTGGTGCAATCCAAGGATTATCACTGTCAGTTGGTACTACTTTTTCATCATTGTTTCCCTCTTCCTCTTCATCATCACTGCTGCTATCAATCTTAATTTTCTGAGTCAAGTCTCGACTCACTGCAAGTTGCTGTGCCAATTCTTGACGACTCTGCAATATCAAAACAGGATCAGATTGAAACTACTTAAGCTTGTGTTAGTAAAGACAGTAGAAATTACACAAAACCACCCACAAATTCATGCTGCATATGCAGAGCTTGAGCTGCACTGGAAAGCAGCAGACTGACATTCCAATTGCTATAAAAAATTAAAAAACATATAATTTGCTGCAACAATACTAATTTTTTTTTTTGTGCACAATACCACGTTCCCCTCAAAACGGATTATCAAGAGGAACTTGCCACGCAAACCCGGTTCCTGCTAGCTTGCATGTACACTGTGGTGCATTTTACTTCTCTTCCCTAGTAATTGCCTGTGTAGAGGCAGCATTCTTTCATATGCAAATAGTGACGTTCCAGTCAAAAGGTGAAATACATCTGTCCTTGAACTAGCAAGAATTTCTCACAATATACAATGGAATACCAAAGCATATCAGCAATCCAGTCCAGGGGGAAAAAGTAAAAAAGATAAAATCTTTGAACACAATCATCCTTAGTTGCATTCTGTAGCAATGCCAACAGAAAGGAAGCCGAAGAAGAAGATTCAAAAAATGGTAGAATCAATGCATAAAAATCAGTCCGAAACCACATACTGTGTGTTCAGGTGAGACATCCTCCTTGCGTTGATAAGTACACAAGTATCAGTAAAATGCAGTCAAACACAGCTTATATTATTATATTGCTAAGAGGTGGTTCACATAGCTTGTCTTAACAACTATAAGTTTCGGCCTCTATATCGGCCATCATCAGGTTGTACACTTTCTTATTATAAAACAAACTATACAATATAAAAGGTTTTTGTTTCTGTTGATGAGATCTCGTCGTTGTTAAGACAAGCTATGTAGAAACACCTCTTAGCAATATAATAACATAAGTTGCATTTGACTGCATTTTACTGATACTTGTCCACATACTGTATATTTCTGTTTTAAGTCTGCAAGGGAACAAAGACCATTTCATGATTTACCTCATGACAAAGACATGCAAATATGTACACACAAGTTTTATAAAGAATATTTTATTAGAATTCTGGGTGTTAAAATTTTCAATTTTGAGCACTGTATGTAGGCAGTCCATAAAGAAACTGAACTTGTGAAATAGCGAGCTAACGAGGGTGCACAGCACGCTCACAATGGCGGCGTTGCGTGAAGGGGACTTTAAGCTTCATTCTGACACTAGCAGCATCATGCCATGTCAATTAGTCATCAAGTTACATGCGCTTGAATGAGTGTATTTAGTATTCTCAGTGATTTTTTGCAAGTTGTTAAATGAAGGATCTTTAGGAGCAATGTGTTTCCATCAAATTCTGTTTCAAATAGGGAAAAACTTTTACGGAGACTTTTCAGATGTTGCAACAGGCTTATGGAGAGGACTGCTTGAGCCATACGCAATGTCACAAGTGGTACCAGAGTTTCTAATCTCACAAGTGGTACCAGCGTTTCTAATCAGGCAGAACGGCCATCGAAGACGACCCCAAATCTGGACGGTCTTCCACGTCATTGGACAAAGATCACGTTGAGAAAGTGCTTGCTGTGATTCATCAAAATCGTCACCTAACTGTCCGTAAAGTTGCTGAAGAAGTAGGAATCTGTGAAGGTTTGTGCCAACGGATTTTGACCAAAAAACTCAAGATGTGTTGTGTTGCCACAAAATTTGTGCCGCATTTGCTGGTGCGTCACTCCTTATCCATGAATTTTTTAAGAAGCATGAGACAACTGTTGTCCCCCAGCCGCCCTACTCTCCAGATTTGGCCCCTGCGGACTTTTCTTGTTCCCAAAGTGGAAATCCTCACTAAAAGGTCGCCAATTTCAGACGGTAGGGGAGATAGAAGAAAATTCGATATGGGACCTTTGTGCTGTCCCGCAAAACACATTCCAGGACGTGTTCCAGGAATGGAACAAACATTGGGAGTGGTGTATCAAGAGTGGAAGGGAGCACTTTGTAGGAGACAAGTTTCATTAAGTTGTAAGTAAAGCAAAACATTAAAAAAAAAAAAAAGTCCAGTTTCTTTATGGACTGCCCTCATACATACTGATACTATATTATTATTTATGAATACAAGTTTTCCATTTTATTTAATTAAAATTATCTATGCTTCCATTACAGCATTCTGCACACATCTTGTTAGCTGTCCACCTTAATTCCAGGTCAGATATATTCCAGAAAGCACACCTTGAAGTAAAATTTAATAACAGAAAAACACAGCATTGAAGCATATCATTTTCTGTTAAATGCTTGTTTTTCGTTTCCTTTTCCATAGTAAAATACTTATGTATATTAAACATAATTTTACTTATTTGTATTGCCTTGAACATGAGGAATGTTTCAGTAAATACAGGTGTCTTGCATTAAACCATTTAGAAGGTTTTGCTGCAACTACTTTCACATTTACATTCTGAAACTGTGTTTGTGGATTACTCTAAAGTATTATGAATTGATGTACACTAACCTCTGTATCATATTTTGCCCTTACAGCCTTATTCCTTGCCCACTGCCCTGTACTGCGATGTCGGAGTGACACCCGTTCTTCAGCACGTGTGCGTTCCAACTGTTCCAGCTGATGCAATGCAGCTTCAGGATCTGTTTTTTGAAGTACTTCAAAATCTTTCAGCTGCTGTCGAATACGTTCACGCCGCAGAATTCGATGATACCTATGGTACATAAGTTGTGTGTGTTTTACACACAGACACACACACACACACGCACTATATATATATATACATATATATATGTATATATATATATACATATATATATATATATAAATTCACTAATCTGTTTGTTTTCACAGCATATGTGAACACTGGCTTGTATACGATTAAACATTTGAAGTCCAGATATTCTGACATTTGGCCAAGCTCAATTAATTTCAAAATTACTGACTCAGTCTGCAAGTGAACATAATACGAATTTCTGGGTGTCTTTTTTTTTCAAGTCTACTAATCACAACATATATCAAGCCTCTGGGCAAAATTAGTAGAAGTTACAGTACATGAGGCAAGTGTTGAAATCAGCCTGGGATGCACTATAAGCATGTGGCACAGAATGCACACAATTCAATTTGTTCATGTCCCAAATACATAAAGACCACTCACTACCACCAGAACCTAAAATATCATGTCCACCATTGTCATGCAAACAGAATATTTATTAAACCATAACCAGGAGTATTAGACACTGTAAAAAAAAAAAAAAAAAAAAAAAAAAAAAAATTTTTAAAAAACCCCCACCCACCTCCTTCTCTCCACCCTTTTTCTCCCATCAA
>Ga0123357_10011122_pt1 | contig 11514 bp, 9 predicted proteins | sample TergutEmb28metaG_FD_89873 | JGI IMG/M metagenome (GOLD analysis project Ga0123357, IMG submission 89873) | Embiratermes neotenicus P4 segment gut microbial communities from Petit-Saut dam, French Guiana - Emb289 P4 | ecosystem: Host-associated > Arthropoda: Insects > Digestive system > Gut ...
TCCTGTCCAATTGTTGGTTTGAAAATATTCTCTCTCCCCACTTTTGCATTAAAATCTCCTAATAGAATTTTCGTATGGTACTTAGGGAAATGGTCAAAAACCCGCTCTAATTCCTCATAAAAAGGCCTACTTCCACCAAAGGTGGACTTTACCTTACCATAACAAATGCATAACAATGTATTGTGTTAGGGTTACTTACATAGCACACAATTTCACACCTCCCTCACGTGAAGCCTAGGACAGTGGCATGCCACATCCATTACAAAAACACATTGTCACCCTTGGATTGCATATGCCCATAGCAATATTTATTCCATGACGCTTTCAAAGCACAATGCTTCCTGCACAGAAACTTACTAAGCAGCAGCTCAGCCCTTTTAGAATATGCATAACAGTATATATTTGTGTCACATTCCTTTTCAATTGTACCACTTAGAAATGGTCAAATGATCTTCATAAATCCAACACTTGAGTATGTGCCCTCCATATGCAAACACTACACTGTGTATGTCACACACATCATCTTCAGTGTCATGTCAGCAGTCAGAAGAGGTAGTTTCCTTTACCACTGTCAAGCTACTAACTCAATGAGATCATTAACAGGCAGGATGAAGTATATATCAAGTTCACCTACTGTATATTGTTGACCCCTTGCTTTGTTGTGATACATCCTTCACCTTCTGCATCCTGCTGCCCTGGACACGCTTACACACCCACTTGCAGAAAGAGACCTAATTACTTTCCTCAAGAGACAGTGACCTACAAGACACATTGAAGGAACACATCTGTAAACTGTTTACATACCTTTCCAAGGTGCATGTACCCATGAGACATGACAACAGGCAATATAACACCACGAACTTGATGACTGATGAATGGGGACAGTTTAAAAACTACATTCATGGTATGTGCAAATGAAGTGACATACCGATAGTATGCGCACATGAGTGATATACTGATAGTATATGCACGTGAAGTGACATACCTATAGTACGCGTACATGAAGTAACATACCGATTGTTCGTGCACACGAAGTGACATACCGATATGTGCATGTGAAGTGACATACCAATAATACGTGCGCGTGAAGCGACATACTGATAATATGCACACATGAAGTGACATACCAATAATATGTGCATGTGGCAGGACATACCAATGTGTGCACATGAAGTAACAAACCAATAGTATATGCACATGAAGGTGCATACGATACTATGCACACGTGAAGTGGCATACCAATAGTACGTACACATGAAGTTGATAATATATGCATGTAAAGTGACATACTAATAGTATGTGCACATCAAGTGGCATACTGGTAATATGTGTATGTGAAGTGATATACCATTCCTTACAGAATTATACTTTAAACATAAATCATCCAGTTTTAAACATTTTATAGTACTGATGTACATTAATATTAAAATATAAACATCTAAAAAAATGAGAGGCATGACTTTATCATAAGGTAAAATACACGAGCCTTGTGCAAATTAAGCAATGGATTACTGGACTCCACTTGTCAGTCAACTTACAATACTCAAATGGCAATGAAAAATGTTTAAGTACACCTTCAGGAATTTCCTTCTAATTGTATTACCTTTTCATATGAACTTGGAAGAAAAATGCAGGATGATGATAAATTAACATGTCCATCATTCAAACAGGAATGTGTATCCTGACAGTTGGTTGACAGTGACCAACTTCACACTAATGCTTCCACTGTGTGAACAAATCTCCGATTTTGTCAACGGAAAATTAATTACAGCTGTGCCCAAAGACACTACTTATATTTAACCCCATCAATTCATATTCACATAAACCAATTATATGTACCCTTAATATGCAACAAAATGGTTTCATAATGAAGAGGCATGCTAAGGCATCAGAAACCGTCAAATTTTCAAGCAACAGGTTTACAGAGCACATAAATATTCAGTGTGCAGCAATCTATGAACAAAGTTCAATCATATACACACCATTAACCCAGTGATTAGACTGCGAACAGACTTGAATGGGTTACAGGCAATTTCAGCTCTAAATTTAAAATAAACTGGCAACATGTCTCTCCTTAGGGACTGCAGCTTGCTCACTGCTTGAAATTTTACACATAATTACATGTGCACAACCTGGAATCACGTACACATAGGAAAAGACCGTTAGCAAACAGCAGCAAACACCTGGCCACATCAGACATGTGACAGGTTAATGAAGAAAAAAACACTAAAAATTCATAAGCAAATAAATGCTTCAAAAGTAAATCTCAAAATGGCAGATGGTCCGGTTGTTTTCACAAGGGCATATGGCCATAACAAAAGTTAAATGCCATAAGCAACTTCTGATATGCCCCACAACATAAGATAAGGGTAGCTGAAGACATGAATGAATAAAGAAAATGTCACCACGATTGTCAGACTAGAACATACATATCTCTGCTGAATTTGTTAGATATTAATACTCCTCTAGACACAACACTCTTGCATCTTGTGTGATGTATCTGGACATGTAGCAACATACCCACCCCATAATGAGTTACATAAAGTAGACAAATACAACAAAAAGCCCTCACTACACTTTATGATTGTAAAAAGCTGTCAAAGATCATGTGACACTTGTCACTATGATAGTATAAAGAGTAAGCACATAATCAGTCTCACACAGTTTTCAGTTTATTAAAATCATGCAACAGAATCACATAATAAACTCACGGTGTCCCATCAATGTTCAAGGAACAACCCTATTCTTATGAGGCCAAGATTTTTCATGATTATTCAGGTATCTCTTTCGACCAAAACTGAGGCCACATTCCGGTCAAACACACGTGGTCGCTCTCCTGTATGAGAAGTCATATGAAGAAGCAAACCATCCTTCCTTCTGAACTGTTTGTGACAATAAGAGCATGAAAAAGGAAAATAAGTGCAAATGATTCTTTTTGTAAATATAGAATGAAGTTTTAATCTTGAACGTCTTTTCACATTCACAAACATAAGGGCATTCACCAGTGTGGATGCACCGATGGTCATTACAAGTTGCTTTTGAAGCAAAACTTTGTCCACAAATGTCATAATTATGCTCCTTTACACCTTCATGAACATCCTTAACATGATGATTCACGTCTTTCCATGCATGAAATTTTTTTTCACACATGTGACAAGTATAGGGACATTTGTCTGTATGGATCCTCAAATGAATCTTTAGATTTGACTTAGCTTAGAGCTTCCTTTCACACACTTCACACACGTAAAATGGATGACCACCAATGTCATTAACATTCGCACAAAAAGTCACATCATTTTCAGTAGTCATTAAATCACCACCAAAAACTCCTTCAAGTATTGATACTTTATAATGTGCCACGTTTATTTTAGATATCTTATGAAGTCTCCTCTTTACATTCACGTCTGACATATCTTTATCGCCCTCTGCCATACTATAAAATGCTGTTCCACTGCCAAATGACCGTGTGCATTCTTCCCTTTTTACTATGTTCACTGCTACCTTTCCCAGAACACAAGGACCTGTCCCTTTTACATATAAGAGTTTCCTTACGTAACTGCATATTATCAATTCCTTTGTCACACACAATTAACGTGGTACTTTTAGCACTACCTTCTGTTGTAAACTTACAGTAACTGACAGTAAATTTATCATCCCTCAGACAGAAATTTGACCTTTTTTTTATTATTTTTTTTTATTTTTGCTTCTCTCAAAGTTTTCAAAGATGTCTGGGGTAGCTGTTGGTACCTGCAAGACAAACAGGCCACTTCAGCGCTGTAGCCAATGGAGAATGACAACTACATAACCAATTGCAAATTTGGAATCTTCAACCTGTAGTGACACAAACATGAGTTACCTTACAGGGATCATGTTACAAACTGCACCATTCCAATGCCATTAATCCTACAACTACTTCATAACAAATATGGACAGTTATGCCGATCATCGCAGACGAGTGTGCCCGCTACGCATATGGGCAATGTCAAGTGTAATTCCTCAACTGAAGGCCAGCTAACTGTCAAGTTGCTCTGCTCTACCTCAGTCTGCAAGGCAGATGTTGGGACAAAACTTTAAAATGTGAAACAACTTCCCTCTTATCACAATCATTCTCCTATTCAATGCAACAACCTATGCAGTCCACAAAGCATCATTAAATACAGCAAAATTCAACCTGATATTAACATACCAAAGTGAAAGATATAGAAGTTAAGAATTTAGTTGTCCCAGCACACAATTATACATATCATCAAACATGTAATTAACATGTATTTTTATTCATTCTACATTGTGTGTATTGAATTTCATGTTGCTTGAATGCACACCAAATTTTGCCAAAGCTGCAAACACCACATGAAAGGTTGATCAGGCCTATTAAAGGTGACACCACCGTGAACAACTGGTGAAGATGGAAGAACAGGCAGGATGAGAGTTACATTAAATTTACATGTTCAAAAACTCAGCTAATTTTAGGAGTGTTCAGGATTCTGGAATAATGGATCCAAGAACCCACCACCTGTCCTAAGTTAACCCTTTGGTGCCAGAATTAAATGCCCATAGTGATCTGCAGAAGAGCACAATTTCAATGGCAGCCACACAGGATCAGATATAATTATTTAACATTTGGTGTTCTCAGCATCACAATGCTTGCTATGTGCATACAATGTTCAGTACCAAAGAGTTAAGAATCAGAATGCAAACCCATTACCAGACCCTGTACTTAGTTATATCAGTCTAATCCACCATCCTCTAACACTTCTGCGAAAATCTACCACTTAAGGGTTGCATCACTTTGAAAGTGTCACGCCTTCAGAAGTATATAAAAGACTCAAAATCATCAATCAAAATGCAATTTAATACAAATAAATTACTACAGTATACATAGTCTCAATTTGGAGATGGTACATTTCTGGCGTCATAAAAAAAGGGCCCATTCCATCAGTTACTTTCTCAAAATCCAACTATGAGGCCTGGTCAACTGACAGCCAGTTGCAGACTGATCTGGGAGAAGAATCAGACGCAAGTAAAACCAGGCCCCTTGAGTGCTAAAGCAAGCATCCCACTACCATACCAACTGCATAATCCCCTTTAGAAGTAACTCTGTGGGATGTGCTCAAATCACTTTACCACCACAGCCCCTGCTCCTTCACCACAGAATCACTACACACACTTCATCTGAACAGAACACTTATACCTACACACACAAGTTCCATTCTCATTAAGTCACACATCTCCTACATTTTCCCTCCTATGGTGATTTTTATCGTGGTTCTTGAGATACCTTTTCTGTGCAAATCGCAAACCACACATAGCACAAACATAAGGTTTATCATCTGAATGTATCCGTCTGTGCCGCCTCATATCATTCTTAACACCAAATCCCTTCCCACACACATCACACACATGGGGTTTCTCCCCCGTGTGGGTCGTCACATGGTTCACAAGGTCTTGGTGACGTCGGAACTTTTTCCCGCAGTGGGTACACGTGAAAGGAAATAAGTCTGAATGTATTTTTATGTGTATATACAAGGTGGCCTGAGTTTTGAAAGCTTTTCCACAAGAATCACACACATACGGCCGTTCACCCGTATGTATTCTACGATGTCCATCCCGAGTTGCTTTAGCAGCAAACATTCTTCCACAAATGTCACATCCATGCTCCTTAATGCCTGCATGCACTTCTTTGAGGTGTCTGGCAAGACCAGCGGCCCACCGAAACTGTTTACCGCACACATGACAAGTGAAAGGTTTCTCACCACTATGTATCCTCATATGCACCTTTAAGTTCTCCTTTACAGCCAAAGTTTTGCCACATAAATTGCATTGATAACCAGCTGGCTGGTATTTATCCAGGACATCTATATCAGGCTTCTGCTCTACATCACTATCATCATTGGGTATTCCATACCACAAACTTTTACTATTTAAGTCTTCTTTAATTTCTCCTGCGTCTTCAACTTTTGGTTTCTGCCTCACTGCAGACCTCCGATTACAATGAGCAGTCCTTCTGGAACGACCAGAAGTAAGTCTACTGCGTACTTCCAATCCTCTGAATGGTCTACCTTTCCTCCTGCCACCTGTAGTATAAGAACTAGGTGCTTCATTTCCTGTACTCTGTTCATTCAAGACAGCTCTGCTCTCTTCCAGTTTGGAGTACTTCAATGTACATGATTCATTATGTACAGACTTTTGTTGGAATGCTTTGAATGTTGTAGGAAGAGGCTGTTGACACCTGCAAGACAAAGTTTGCAGAGTGATTACGGCCGGTCCTGGAAACCTTGTCATCTGCCAGCAGTCCATTAGAAAGACATTCATTCTTCTCTTGGAAATCTTAAGCAATGCCCACTCAACCCCAATCCATAAAAACTGCAATATGCATTTACACAGCTTTGTAAAAGTCAGGGAATGTGTTAAAACAATTTTACATTTCCAGTTCAAGTAAAGCAAAGGAAACAGGCAAATGTCACAGATATCTGAAGGTGCGGTACTACAACTGCTGGATAGCTGAATGCGACTATTATTCCCAACTTAAGCCAGACATCAAAACATAACAAACACACCTCTGTATGATACATGTTTATTACCAACATAAAATTACCCATTTGGAGGAAAATATAATTACACTACTCCATATTTTTGACCAATGTCTACAGGTATGTGTACAAAGTTGTATTACTGGCAGTACAAAAATAACTCTTGTTCACTCAACATTTCACTACTAGTCAACGTTCTCACTTGTAGACACTAAAAATATTTCACCCAGAAACTGTACTCAATCACAGAGTTACAACATCACAAAAGCATAAAATAATGGTCCTTACTGTGCTTAAATAAAGATGGAAATGTCTTATACTTCAATTACAATGAAAACAAAAAAGTACCAACTCAGTGTTAACGCAGGCTCTAATACATGTACATTTGACCTACAACTCCAATAAAAAAATAACAAAATATGAAAATCTGGCCCTGGAAATCAAACATATCTGGAAGCTTAACAACACTTATATATCCATTAGTCATCTCAGCAGAAAGAGTGGTCACCAAAAACTTTCTAAAACATCTGGAGCATACAGGTTTAACCAAAAACATCTTCAATAAGAGTGGGGCAAACAGCAGTACTACTACAAACATGTCATATAGTAAGCAAGCTCCTAGGATATGCCCCTTGACCTTAGGGTTTGGAGCAAATTTCCTTCCCCTGACTGAGCCTAACCCCACCGACAATCTGGGAAGTGCGATTAAGCCAATAATAATAATCATAATAATAATAAACATGATATTTTAATAAATAAATGAAAAAAGTTAATGCAGTCATACACATCAATCACAGTAATATAAAACTGCTCCTCAAAGTGTCATAATCAAGTAGGAATGAACATGGCTTTTGGACTTAACATTAAAAACTACAATTTCAGTGTCCAAAGGCACAGCACCAATTTAAAGGAGGGGAAGGGGGAAGAGGATGCTGCAGGGAAAGGTTGCATGCACTTGTCAGATGGTCCAAGTGTATTAAAACAAAATAACCACATTCACTGCACTGTATAAATTCCTGTTCTGACTGGTGCTCACCAACCACATAAAGACATGATCATTCATAAAGAAACTTCAAGCACACATGTGAAAGAGTCAAAAACTTGAATACAAGAAATAAAATTGTTTTCTTGCCCAGTCATGTTTGTCATTGTATATGTAGAATTCTTATTTGCTTGCAGCTCATCACTTGACAGTACCTCAAACCTATACAGCAATGTACAATGGAGAATTTTGAATAATGAGTTACAAGGATGGGATGGTAGTGGTGATCGTGTAATTTAAAGTTTTATCCCACATTCTGCCTGCATGGTGCGGCTGGTATAATCAGAACAATTTGTCAGGCTAAATGAACAACATATATACCAAAGTTTGCACAGGTATACATTCAACTGATGAATTTCAATTTCACAAGATTCTGAAACAAGGAGATGCCTCACTGTTACTGCTTTAGAACCCGCTATAAAGAAGCTTCAAGAAAACCCATGCAGGAATATGAGTGGAACTCATCAGCTGGAGTTTATGGTGACAATTTATTATGCAAAAACATAATTATTAATAGACAATTGCAGAATATCTATGAGATGCCTGTACAGATGCTGGCTTACAATTCAAAACATGTCGGTGTTGTATCATCACAATGCAGGACAGGTCAAAAAACGAGGCCAGCCAACCAATCCTCTGAAAATGTTACAATGGTGAAATACCCAGAAACAAAAACAAACTAAAATTACATTCATGGCTAATGAATGTAGTCTTAAAAAGACAAGATAAATTTGGGGAATGCATACGACTATTTATTTCCATTTATTCAGGCATGTTATTTAATGACAATTACCAAGATCGTACATCAATGGTAAAAAATTTCATGAATGTTTGCACTGCATTAGCAGAATGATACTGACTGTAGACAACCGAAGCACTTGCAGTAAAAGTGTATCCCAGTGCCAAGACTTTGTCCACCACAAATCTCATACGGACTGGCCTGGGAATGAACCCAGGCCTCCAGTGAGAGAATGGCAACTAACCACCTGAGCCATGGTGCACAATCTCTTCACACTAAAAACTTGAATTAAAACATATAAATGCACTTTTGTACAACAGTGTACACTGCTCTCTCACCTGAAGGGAAGAAAAAGTTTAAGGATGTTTTAAAACGAAACGCTCAGAGGACATGTGGACAAAAGTGAAATGAAAGGAAACGAGGGTTGGAAAAACAGCACAACGAGAAGCCCTGTAATTTGAACTCTTCACAAAGTTTCTGTACCATCAAATTACAGATGAGATGAATGGGATATGTAATACCCATGAAATGAAATAAGAAATGTGTTAGCAAAAACATCCTGGGAGACTAAGTATTTACAGAACAGCAAACTTCACATACAAGTTCAAGTACTCAACTCCAGCCTTGCATGGCGAGTCTTCTCATGGTTTTTCAAATACCTTTTCTGTCTAAAAGTCAAACCACACACAGTACAGGCATATGGCTTATCTTCTGAATGGATCAGTTTGTGTCGTAACAGTTCTCCCCTCACCCTGAAACATCTCCCGCAAGTATCACATGCATGAGGTTTTTCACCCGTGTGTGTTGTCACATGAGCCAGCAGTTCCTGACGACGACGGAAGTGCTTCTCACAATAAGAACAGTTATGAGGAAATGAGTTAGTGTGGATTTTACTATGAATATACAGCGATGCTTTGGATTTGAATGCTTTACCACAGGAATCACAAACATAGGGACGTTCTCCCGTATGTATACGACGGTGATCTTCTGTCGTTGCTTTTGAAGCAAAGCTCCGACCACACAAATCACAACTAAATTTCTTTATACGTGCATGAACATCCTTCAAATGTCTGGCAAGACCACCTGAATCACGGAACTGTTTACCACAGATGTGACATGTAAAAGGTTTCTCTCCTGTATGTATACGCATGTGCCTGAAATAACTGTCCTTCAGAGAGAAGTTCTTGCCACATTCCATGCAATGGAAGGAGGCTGACCTTGCACGCTTCCTTTTACCTGTCTTTACAAACTCTTCATCTAACATCATTTCATAATCTATTTTTGTTTCCTCATCCCACTCTGACTGTGCCCACAGATCACCTGTATCAGTATCATTCACAAATTCTCTCTCTTCCATTTTATCTGTTCTTGGTGGAGGGTGACAATCTGAATGCCTCTTTAAATCATACTGTCTAGTAAACGTTCTCTCACAGACTTTACAAAGAAAATTCTTCTTCACAGAATGCTGAAAAATTTTTCTACAATGTCTTGTTAATTTGACCTCCTTTTTTTGAACACGGCCGGGTCCTACAGCACTGACTGCAGCATCATGCAACCACTCACTGTCTCTGCCAACCATATCTAAACAGGCATCTGAATGGGCGAAAGGCTCATCTTGAACCCCAACTACATCATCACATTTAACATGATATGTATCAGGATGTAATTTAGACATATGAATCTCCAATTCATTTTTGGTTGCAAATGAAGAGTTACAATAATGACAGTTCTGCAAATTTCTGGAATTCTCTTCACATTTAACCCACACCAACTGATGAGACGACACATCAGATATGGTAGATATGATGTCCTTCTGCCCGTGCATGTTCCTCAATGCATTTTTTGCTTCTTGGAAAGCTTTGAATGATGTATGAGGAGACAGCTGACACCTGCAAGACAAAGTGCGCAGAGTCATTACTGCTGTTGGTCCCATTGCCTTGCTTGTCTCACATCGTTTTATTATGCTTGCATCCAGGTTTCCCATGTACAGATCACCATTTGCAAGATGTCCGTTTGCACACTGTCGGCAATTAAATTCAACTTAGTTGTACATATTTAGCACACCACTCGCGAACTGCTATCCTATAAAACCCTTTATTTTGGAAGGAATATTTCCACTACACATCAAATGAACACTGATCAGTCTGAAAGGAAACACAAGTTATCCAAGTACTATTTTCATACCAGAATGAAAACTCAAATTTAATGTTCTTTCTAATGGTAAAAATATAAGTGTCTTTCTCACACTCTACATAATTACCATCATCATAAATAACAAACTGTCTGCTGCTCTAAATGTACAATGCGTTTTCACTACCTAGGGCTGTATAGGTGTGAAACTTGGTCTCTCACATGTGGGGCCAAACATAACTCCAAAGATGCCAAGTTAGAGACAGCCCAAATGGTACAGAATGCCTGCGACAGAATATATGTGTGTGGGGAGGAGGAGATTAGAAGTGGGATGCACTGTGTGTGGCAATGGGAGAGAAGTGGTAACATCCTAGCTTGTACTTTTACTGTCTTTTTTGAAATGTGAAACGCTATATACAAGTAACAATCAACTACACATAACCAATAAACTATGAAGACTATTTTACTACCCAAACCTCATTTAACAAATTACCAAACAAAAATATCTGAATGACACTACAGCAACAAGGATCTATGCTCTTGCATGGCAGTGACAAGAACAAACTGCTTAGAATGCAGGAAAGACAACTATACCAACTGACATGACACCTGTAAACGAGCTTCATCTGGCCAAGTTCCCTTTCAAGTACAAAAATGTATTTGCACATCAGACTCTGATCACAGTTTTATGGCACCTGTGTGCGCAGACACTGACTTGTAGCCTACAATACAACAGCAGAAGTCACAGCAAGCACAGATGTAGCAAGTGGATATTCCTGCAGCAATCAACTCTGTTTCTAAAAATATGGGTTTGTTTTGTCTTACCTCAGTACACTTTTATTGCATAATGCCTCTCCCAACATGCACTTCATAAAGCTAGTGAAATCGGTTCCTTGCACAGTGCCATGAGATAGCAGTCTGACTCTAGCCAGGCTCTACCACTGGAGTAACAGCTACCTCTGTAGCACAAGACTGGGAAAAGGGGGTGCAAGAAGAACTGTACTTCATTATTCACAGCATACATAACATTTTTTGGGGGGCCATTTGGTATGAAATTACTGATAAAGAAAGGA
>Ga0123357_10011123_pt1 | contig 11514 bp, 7 predicted proteins | sample TergutEmb28metaG_FD_89873 | JGI IMG/M metagenome (GOLD analysis project Ga0123357, IMG submission 89873) | Embiratermes neotenicus P4 segment gut microbial communities from Petit-Saut dam, French Guiana - Emb289 P4 | ecosystem: Host-associated > Arthropoda: Insects > Digestive system > Gut ...
AATCACATTGATTGGGTATGGTTCCTCATTCATGAGGTTTTCTAGATCACACACAACGACGCACCACAGTCGGTAGGACTCCTCTGGACGAGTGATCAGTTCGTCGCAGAGACCTCTACCTGATAAAACAAAACAGGCATTACAAACATGTCTACAAACATGTGTTTGGGACTAACCCTTTAAAGTCTAGCGTATAGTGTAGGTGCCGTAAGGTTTTCACGCTAAAAGCCTTCATTTTGCCCACATTCTGCATCTACGTGTTCTGTATATTTCTTGCAAGAGAATGCGATTATCTTCCCCATCAACATTAACCGAGTGATTTTTTTGTAACAAAAATACTCTGTGTTATTTATGAGGTAAAGGTAAAGGTAGAGGTAAAGGTAAAGTTCGCCCTAGAACAGGCCACGAAGACCCGCCCATAAGGGGAGTAGAAGTATAGGTTCACTCTTTCTTTAACCTCGGCACTTAATGGGGATGAGTGGTCAACGCCACGCCCCGGCCGCTTTACCCCCAGGAAAGACCCGGTGCCCGTCGTATAGGAGGCTGGGTGGGCCCTAAGGCTGCTCTTGACGCATGCGGAAAATCTCGCCCCCACCGGGATTCGAGCCCCGAATCGCCCAATCCGTAGCGAGTCGTTATACCGACTGAGCTACCCGGCCCACATTATTTATATGAGATACGAATTGTGTATTTGTATGTAATGCGTTTACGGGTACTTATGCCTTCAAGGCTATTCGATTGTTCAATCGATTATTCGGCGTCCTCTTATCGCGGAAGGGCGGATTCGATCCTTGTCCAGTCCGTGTGGTATGTACAGTGAGCAAAGTGGCAATGGGACAGGTTTTTATCGGGATACTTCGACTTTGCCCTGTCCGGGTCTTTAGACGAATGCTCCACACTCGCCCTAATCTTCTTGCTGCTCTTACCAAGAGGACAAAGGGCGAAGACTCGAAGCCTTCAAAAAGCAGTGCTCTTCCGAAAATCAGGGTGCACTGTATAGAAAAATATTTCATTTGTTTTAGGATTTGAAGGTTTAAAGGAATGTATAAAAGGATTTCTTTCCACCAGCTTGTATTACAGGTGAAAAAGTTTTGAATGTACAGAAACACACCGGCTGAGTATGAAGTGTTGGTACACCCCTGGTCTGATACAAAAGCTTCTCAGCCTCTTCACTATCGATCGAGTTTCTACTAACGGGACATTAACTCCAAACTAATTACTATTTCGAGGTTAACATACAGCAGACGTTATCCCATTAAATGAATTCTGATACCTTTTATTGCAAAATCGAAACTCGTGTGTTCGGTACGTGGATATGGCCGTGTAATATTCTCTAACCTGCACTTGGAGGTAACGACGCCATCAAATCGTCTAGCGGTGCAATAGGACGCAAGCCGTTTGATCATAACTGTCAGCGTCCTATGGCGGTAGCTTACGCCCTGGACATGTATTCAGGGGTTGTCCAGTTGAAGTGTCAGCTGTGATTCCAAACAGCTGTGAAAAAGAAGTCGTGGACAGCCTACAAGGGGTGATCCTTCATTATGTTTGTTAGAAACTTATTAATTACAGTGTTAGCATGTTAAGTAATGTTACACAGCGCACTGGACACAGGCTGTTGTTGGCACAGTACTGAACATCAGAATACCGCAGAAGGTGGGTAGTAACTGTGTGTAGGCGACGAACCGCTAGCTTTCCAAAGAGTCTGAGGAGTGAGTGGAATTGGTTGGTTGGTTGTTTGGTTGGTTGTTTGGTTGGTTGGCTGGTTGGTTGGTTCGTTGGTTGGTTGGTTGTTTGGTTGGTTGGCTGGTTGGTTGGTTGGTTCATTGGTTGGTTGGCTGGTTGGTTCGTTGGTTGGTTGGTTGTTTGGTTGGTTGGTTGGTGGGTTGTTTGGTTGGTTGTTTGGTTGGTTGGTTGTTTGGTTGGTTGTTTGGTTGGTTGGTTGGCTGGCTGGTTGGTTGGTTCGTTGGTTGGTTGGTTGGTTGGCTGATTGGTTCGTTGGTTGGTTGGTTGGCTGGTTGGTTGGTTGCTTGCTTGCTTGGCTACTTGAGACCTGCGCTCTTCTGGGTCATTACGCAGCGATTAGCGATAATTTCTTACAGAAGTTTCGGGACAACCTGTCGGTCCCATCTTAAGGGGTCGAGAATCCAAAGAGGATTCTTTTTGGATTGGTTGTCCCGAAACGTCGGTAAGGAATTACTACTACTCTGTGTAACAGCCCAGAAGAGCGCAGTTCTCAGCTACTTCGCGGCGGAAGCCTGAAATCACACATAGTTAGTTAGTTAGTTAGGTAGGTAGGTAGATATTTTCCAGCTATGTCAAACAGACTCTCGTGGTTTTCTGATTGGCTTCGTGGAATATCTCACCGGTCCAGTTCAAAACATCCCACCTCACATCCTCTGATACCCAAGCAACTCTTCATTTACGATAGTTTTCCCACCAATTTCAAACCTGCATAATTTATAACGCTGAAATAGGAGCTTTCAAAGCTCAAAGATGAATTTTCTCTACAACATGATATTGCATAAATTTCAGTCTTGGATGTGAAACAGATGTAATTAGGATGGTCGTCTGGATATGATGCCATGTGTATTCGTAGATAGGAACCGACGTTTCGAAGAGATCTGCTTCATCCGTGTTACAGTCGGGAGCTTGTTCTAGGCTGAACGTAGGTAGCCGGTTCCTCCCGAAACGTCGGCACGTATAGAACAAATTGGACGACGTCGCATCACGGAAGGCCGTGGGGAGCCACTGATATCAGATATCTACTGCAGAGCTGAATCTTAGTTTCTTACAATTTATGTTGATTTCTGATTTGTGTTACTTGTGAAAAGGGATGGACATTACTGAAATATACGCTTTTGCCGTTATTATTTATTCCTGAAAAAAACGTCTTATCATAAAGCGAAATTGTGTGCTGCCAACTTATCAATACAGGAAGTGATAACAGGCAACTATGGATATGCGTCGCCTAACGACTCAGATACGTTCTGAGAAATGCGTCGTTAGGCGATTTCGTCATTGTGCGTACGTGTACTTACACAAACCTAGACAGTGTAGCCCATTGTTTCTCAACCTTTGTGAGACCGCGGCCCGGTAAATTCTTTTTCCATAAGACGAGGGCCCGGTCCCAACAGATTTACTCGTCAGTACCTTTCCAATTTTTTTTAAAGTTCATATATTAAACTAACATAAGTATTAATAATTAATTATGGCATAATCATAAAGAGTATTATTACAATTATGTGTACGGTGTGGCATGTTGGCAAATATAAAATTACATTTAAATTATTTATCAATTCCAGGAGAACCTCTCGCGGCCCGGTACCGGGCCGCGGCCCGGCGGTTGAGAAACACTGGTATAGCCTACTACACACCTAGGCTACATGGGATAGCCTACTGCTCCTAGACTACAAACCTGTACAGCATGTTACTGTACTGAATACTGTAGGCAACTGTACCACAGTGGTATTATGAGTATAATATTATATATAAACTTATGGGACCACCTTCGTATAAGCGGTCCGTCGTTAACCGAAACGTCGTTTAGAGTGGGTGGATACGGTAGGGGTACACAAATTCCGGACGCCAGTTAGCTTGGCCGACTGTATTGTACGATTGCCTCCAATACTGGCACGAACCTTATTGCAGTTCTTGTGTCCTTACGTACAGAAATGTGTTATCAGTTTCACACGCATCGAACAGAAATCACCAGTTACTAGTAAGGTTTAAGGGTCAGTACATAATTGTGGGCCCTCAGTATGACACTCTCTTTATGTCACCCCTGCTGGCGCTTAGAATTTTGAAGTGGCTCGTAGATTTTTGGAAAAAAAAAAAAAAATTGTGGACCCCTCGGATAATGGAAATATTCTCCTGTCTTATTCTCTTCCTTGTATTACGATATTTCTTCGCTTTCTGCATCGGCTGATGTAAACTTGGAATGCAAAATGGCATCCCGTTTAAATGGCAGTGGTTAATAGGTGTAGCACACATTTCAACTTTAAAGGACTTTTCGTTCTGCGCAAAGTTTTCAGTTAATTCGCACAACGAAGAGTGGTATTTCCTTAAACATCAATAATCGGTTGACCTTCGCAATTGAGATGCAGTGTTCCCTTAGGGGAAGGATAGATACCACCGCTTGGAAGACACAGCGCAGCTTCCATTTTTATCTCAGGTGATTTAACCTTTTAAACCCTACTGGTCACGTGATGCACCACCAGTTTAACATTCAACAACTGTTCGCTCTGCCCACACTGTATTTATGTGTTTTGTATTTATCTGAGAACGAACAGCGACTTGTGCCACTTACAGCATAAACTGATTGGTTTTTATAACCGAGATGAAAAGTATTTACAGCGCGGTACGGACTGGGTCTTTAAATAAAGCAGTCTGCACCTCGTCTTTAAAGGGCTGTCATACATATTTCGAACACGGAGATACCTTCGAAGCGTTCATACCCACATACAGCGCATCAAACCCCAACCCACAGGACAGTAAATCACAGAAGCACAGACCGGCTATATTTTGGCTATCCTTGGTTTCCCTTAGTCACTCCAGGCAAATTCCAGGCTATTACCCCAAATTAGACAACGCCCAATTTTTCCCACGCCCTTGACAGCTTGTTCGCTAAGAATTCCACGTTTAACGAACCCACAAGTTAAGAACACCATGATTCACGTACACTTAACTGCCATCATAAAATTGGTAACAATTTTGCACGTCAAATTGCATCTCACCAATAGCAATTTCACGCTCCTTCTAAATCTGCCCGCCCCCAACTCCCACCACAAAAAAAAAAACCCCGTTTAGAACCACATGGATTAATATGCCATCGAACACAACTACATTTCATTTAGATACAGCTATATGTTTCGGCCGCTTACGACCATCATCGGGCCATCAACACGATATTTTTAGGTACCGTAAACATGTAATACATATACCGGTATATCCACCATATGGTTTTCACCCTGTGGGATCCCAAAGTTGCAGTACTTATTACAATGCTAAATTGTAAAATCTGACCATAAAGTAACTGACCGTTGTAAAATTACTGTAGGGCTTGGTAGACTGCGTTTCAAATGTGACGGCACACGCGCAGAAACCAGATTTCGTCTTTCGGCGAAACGGACGAGTCCATTTAAATCGGCGGGGGCGTCAGTTCAGTCTACTACTGGCAGCCGAGGTGTGCGCACCAGCGGTAGTAATGCTGGATACAACATGTTATGAGGTAGTGTGAAGAGTATTGGCTACCTACACCATCCGCCAGTTTCCCTTTCACTTCCCCTCCCGTGCGTCACCATGTGCCATCACATTTCAACTGGGCGCTAACATGTATAGCAATAAAGAACACTGGAAGTCAAACACAAAAACTGGGTTGGGGCCAAAACTGTTCCGCTTAGAATAAGAACCCACGAAATCAATCACATTTACTTTAAAAGTTTATTGATATGGCAAACAATAACTACACAATACAGACACATTTACCACACACTCACATACAAACGAGAATTCACTTCTATACAACCACAAATCTGATTTCAGGGTACATTTGACAGTAGACAGACAGCGGGGTGCCACTTTCATACTCCAAGAACTGGTCTTGCATTGTATTTACATATGGCCGCTGTCCCGAGATATGCAACATTTCAGACATCGTTATCACGGAAACACAATGCTGTATTGTGTTTAATTTACACATCAATCTGATCCTGAATTTCGAACATATCTGCAGCAACACGCTAATAAACAGAATGCAATAACAAAACCTTAACAATGTTTGGACTAACATTACATAAACAAAGTATAGTTTCATAATATTTCGTATAATAATACATTATTGCAGAAGGAATCTAGTACATTTCACATTTTCCGTGTATTTATAAAAGTCTTTATTTTATCTGACAAACGATGTGAGATAAAAGAAGGACTCTATACCGTGCACCATAAGAAGCTAACAGGATGGTGATACAAGAGCTGCCAGATCCGTCTGATATCAATCAAACGACTGCACTGATAAATAAATGGCAAAAACACAACACAATGTCACCTTAAATAAATACTTTCTGTGAAATGCATCTGCTGCGCAATTAATTGAAAAACACTACCAATTAACTTATTATATAACATTACTTATATATACTGATATTAAACCAAGAGCACCTTCAAACTCAAAATCAGTGTGTCTAAATGCTGATTTTACTCCAGATATGGAGTTAATGAAAATTAGGTAAATAAGTGAAGGATCGTATGACTACACAAATTAATGAAAAATCAAACTTTATATATGTACAGTACTACTGTGTGCGTAGTACGAATATCACAGACTGGCCCCCTTCGGTACAACACAGGACATACGAACCTACGAAGTGTCTTTTAACATAGCAGGGGAATACTCTATAAAAACACTAACTTCAAAGTGTTTTAAAAGTGGGCGTGGTTAGGTCATTATATTTATAATAAAAAATACCCTGATGTCAATAACATCTCCTTCAAATTTTTATCTAAATTTGTGGGAAAAATGCAGTGGCTTTTAATTGTAGAAAATCTCAAAAATGTGTTTCCTTTAACCTTTGGTCAGACAGCTTCTTAATGAAGACCTAGAACTATAGTAAAATCAGCCACATAAAACAGACGCGAATGTAGGCTGATTTTACTGTAGAAATGTGAACCTTTATATTTCAATATGAAGTACGTTACCCACACATGGAAAAAAAAAAAAGGTCATTCTAGATTGTTCCACGTTCATTCGTTCTCATTACAATACTGCACCGACACTAGTTTAATTACATCTTTAAAAGTCTTGGTAATAATGCTGGGATTAAGTCATTTGTCTTTCCCTCCTCGCCGTCGTTAAACACGAGATTCAAATCATTTGGAAAAGACAAATACCTACAAACACTGTTTCACGTCCATCTTTGTCGATGTGCCAACAAACTAATATCTTCTTGAGCCACATTCTAGACGAATGCAGTGTCCACGAACTCTGCAATGAAGCTGTTAACGTCCACTGTCTATTGTCCTGGTTTTTTTCTACGCGGTCCGTGAACTGACCTCAAACGTCTGAACACGTTTTACGAAAGAAATGGACGACACGATGACAAGGAAGCTGCACAACTGGAAATGTACATTAGGAAAAATGGGGTGGGTTTCACACAAACACCAAGCGTCCTTAGTTCCCTTCGGCGCCCTACACTACACGATGGGTTGATGACAGAAATGCCTCTGCATTTCAAACAATGAATATGATATTAGGGATTCGATTACACAGCACCCCCACCCCGTATAACATCATACACTAACTTCTCACACTTCCTCATCTTCCTCGACTATGGGAAGAGATGACTGGTGGACCGTAGGCGAGCTCCTGGAGGTGAAAGCCAGTACCCACGATTCCAGATCACGGGGTGATTCGCTGAGGAAGGTGAGGCACATTGGGGTGTCAAACCCGCGCTGTCGCACGATGAACCCAGGCTGCTTGCCTCCTGGTAGCCTCTCGACGCACGTGTTCCTCAAGTTGAGAACTCCCAAAGGTCTGCACACCTTTTTCTGTGGGTAGAGCACAGCAAAGTGTTCCAGTGATGTTCTGTACACTTTAACTTGAACGGACTGACAGTGCTTCCCGGGACCCACGAGGGTCATGCTCCCACTCATCGTCTCCGGGTTCCAGTACGCATTATCTGCTGATGAGTCTTGCAGAAAACTACTACAACCGGCCATAGCAACGTCTGTTGGCATCTTCGTATGTACTGCTACTTTACCAGGCGACTCAGAATCAACTGGTGTGTTGTGTGGAAGTGGGTCACAAACACCCCACCCCTCTTCCTTTCTCTCAGAGGACTCTGAAGGTAATCTTGTACCCAGCACCTGCGGCTGAAGTTCTCGCTGGGAATAATGACCTTCCACCAACTCAATGCTACACAGCGCAACGATTACCTTCTTCTTGCACCGAGTTCTGTTGACTGAATCACATTGGCTTTCACGCAGCTGGTTATATGGTATCGACTTGACTCGGGCTTTGCACACGTCAAATACACGCAGCGCGCCAAACGGACAATCGAGGCAACTATCTGGCACACGGCCATGCGCAGTGCTAATGGTAAAGTACCAGCTTCAGGGGAATGTACACCCACAGCGCTGTTATACGGATCAGACATTCGTTTTACGTAATAACCAGGAACTTTTCATTTTTAATGAAGAAAAATGGCATTTCTGATTGTATATTATTTCTTTCAAGCTTCGACAAATTTTATTATATGTTTTACCGCAAATATTCCTGAAATTGATTTCAAACTTTCGCCGTGTTCTGTATGCTGTGTGCTTTACCTCTGGGTAATTCCCCGGCGTCTGAATGTTATATACCAACGCTTCGGAACACTCTGTTCCGTCTTCATAGGGGGATAGGTATGAAGAATTCTTCATACCTACCCGCCTACGAAGATGGAACAGTGTTCCGAAACGTCGGCATATAAAATTCAGACGCCGGGGAATTGCCCAGAATAAAGCATACAACATTCCTCAAATTATTTTCTCGCCTACAAGTTTGGACAAATTTGTTAATTAGTTTATGGATGCAGAAACAGTCCTTCACATAAAGAGACCGTAGGCCTGGACTATTTGATTACGGGACGCCGAGAAAAATGTTTGGGCCTCAAGAGGGAGGGAGTGAAAGGAGACTGGGGAAAATTGCACAGTGAGGAGAATCATTATCTTGTTGATCATTTGAAGAATAAGATTGGCGGGTCATGTGGCTCAAATGGGGGAGCAGAGAGATGCGTGCAAGGTTTTGGTGGGGAAGCGTAAAAGAAAGAGACCACTTTGAAGATCTAGGCGTGGATGGGAAGATATTAAAATTGATCTTAAATAAACCAAATGCGATGCCGTGAACATACAGGTGTCGTGAACAGGGGTGATGAAACTTCGGGCTACATACAATGACGGAAATTCCTTTATTAGGTGAGGTACTGTTAGCGTCCCAAGAAGGGCTCTGTTCCATGTACAGAGCCAGTCATTCTGTAAACTTTTTTCTTATGTTCCGTGTGTTGTATAATTTGTTGCCCAACAGTTTTTTTTTTTTCGCCAGAAGAGCACGCAGTGTAGACTGAATCAGACGTTATTACAAACGAATTACGAAATAAACGCTTGGCGTAATTATCTCGAACCGTTCCTGTAAAGGCGTGGGCCTACGGCCGCTCGCTTGCTGTGATTTCGGGTTCGAATCCTGCCGGGGGACTTGGACGTCTGTCTCTTGTGAGTGTTGTGTGTTGTTCGGTGTAGTTCCCTGAAACGGGCCGATCACTTGTCCAGAGAAGTCCTGCCGAGTGTGGCGTGTCTGAGTGTGGTATCGAAATGTCAAAAACGAGGAGGACCTGGCCCACTAAGGGGCTGTTGCGCCAGAAAAAATATAACTTTGCAATCGGACGTTTCTATTAATCGTACTGCCTTCTTCAGGGCAAAGCACTGAATGATCGGATAGTCGAAAACTTCTTGACTTTTCGGAAACCGAAATGTTCATTACAGTCCTCACAACAGCCTGTCACTGGTCCTAATCCTAAGCCGGATGAATCCTGTCTGCACTCCCCCAAATCGATTTTAATGTCCCTACGTCTACACGTACGACTTCTAAGAGGCCTCATACTTTCAGGCGTGCACTGCCTTATCTAGTTCAAGGTCATGTTTCGTGGGTGACCAAGGAAAATCCATTAGTATGGTGCTTGAGTGTAAGGCCCCCCACCCCACCCCACCCAAAAAGTTTAACAATAAACAGGCCTTATTTTAATACATGTACCCTTTATCTTTTATTATTTTGTACTATGACCAACAAGTGCACAATTATTTTACAAATAAATGTTTATTCTAAATAAAATTTTAATGTTTTAAAGATTTTATAATATTGAGATTTTAACGACTATAATATGAGAACTTGCATAAAACCTACATGAAACATCGTAATTGTAAATTGTATTACACACAGCTGCATTTGAAATACTGGTGTGACTTGGCAAGGTATTGATTACAAGCTTCTTGAGGATGACTCAGTAGTGTCGAAACATGTTGGAGTCAGATAATTTGTGAAATAATTATTTGTTTGTTGGCCATAGTACAAAATAGTAAACAGGCCTATTAATAATGTGAAAGCATTGTTAGGCGTACTCTTGTGTTTTGCAGGGTACGTGATAGAGCTGCTGGTAATGGAAATGTTAGCTCCGAATTGGCTGGGCAAAATCTGTTGGAAGCGACCAAGAGGTCTGAATATCGGACCCCACCTAAACCCGAAGCTTGCCAAGTTCACAAAATTATGAGACCTGAACAGAATTGAATATTCCGGTAACGAGAAATGTCTGAACAACGAAACGAACAAGCTGGAACACTTGCGTTTGTTCATGAAGCACGTGTGTACTACACGAGAACAAAGAAAAAGCAAGGGTGTTCCCCGTGTTCAAGAAATTGCCACAAAAATAACTGCTTAGGGGAAACGGGGGTTATAAATCTTGAAGCTTTCGCGGCGACAAAATTCAATAAAATCCTCTCGGGCAGACAGCAGCGTCAAGATGCGAAAGTTCTCCAGCGTTTCAGGGACGGGCCCCTGACACGCTGGAGAATTTTTACACCTTGACGATGCTGTCTGCCCGAGATTTTATTGGCTAGCTCTGGTTACTCTTAACCTTTTAGAGCCTGTCGGTTATCTCACGTACCATAAAAAATGGTAAAGTGCACTCTTGTACAGGCACCGAGGCTCTGTACAGGCCGTACGGCCCATAGGGGGAGTAGAGGTCTAGCTCTACCCTTTCTTGACCACGGCACTAGAAGGGAGTGGTATTATGGTACATCGTTGTGTGATAACAAAGAATGTTTGTGTATTACACCTACAGTCGAACACAACTATATTTCACCTAGCAGTACAGTAGGCATACAACTATATGTATATTGACACCAGTATTACTAATGATACTATTTATAACATATCCTTAGCATAAGAATAGTAACATACTTTGACATATGTAGATAAACAACTAACGATAATTCACTCATGACAGCCCTAGGTCATGGTACCCACTACTGAAACAACGAGATCTCGTTCCCCGCACCCAACCCCCAATACCCTCAAAGAACACCCCACTCATCTTGTATAGCTGCTCTGTAAGTTAAATCACAACCTGAAGGTGGCCCACATATAGGGCCGAAACATGTAGTTGTATACCTACTGTACTTCTGGGTGAAATATAGTTGTGTTCGACTGTATGTGTAATACATAAAAATTCTTTGTTATTTGGACCAACACGACGGGGATGACGCATCTCAAAATCGGTGTGTGATTAATTCGGTGGTGATGTGGCTGCATATATCAGGAGCGTCCTTGTTGGTGTGTGTATTTTGCACTGTTCGGAAGTTGGTGAATTAACCCTTTGACGCCTAACGACCACTATAGTGGTCGTACCGCACCGCTAACCTCTAAAAGTTGAATTTTATATATTTATCCAACAAATATAGGTACTGAATATTTTAAACACGGTATAT
>Ga0123357_10011124_pt1 | contig 11513 bp, 9 predicted proteins | sample TergutEmb28metaG_FD_89873 | JGI IMG/M metagenome (GOLD analysis project Ga0123357, IMG submission 89873) | Embiratermes neotenicus P4 segment gut microbial communities from Petit-Saut dam, French Guiana - Emb289 P4 | ecosystem: Host-associated > Arthropoda: Insects > Digestive system > Gut ...
ACTTTCGCCATGTTCTAAATGTAAATTATTCCTTTTTGGGTAATTCCCCGGCGTCTGAGTTCTAATTGCCGACGTTTCGGAACTCACTATCGGTTCCATCTTCATAGGCAGGTGAATGAAGTAATGAAATGATATACTTCATTCACCTGCCTATGAAGATGGAACCGATAGTGAGTTCCGAAACATCGGCAATTAGAACTCAGACGCCTGGGAATTACCCAAAAAGGAATAATTTACATAATTATGATTAATTTTTAATTTTAGATAAGCGAACATGACCTTTACGCACCATGTTAAGCATACTCTGAATGAAGTTTGTTGCAACGAAATATTTGCAATAATTTTAGAAATATTGTTGTACATTTGGCAGTCCACAGGAAGCCCAAAATAAATAATAAATACGAAATACCAAAATTTTAAAATACGAGCTACAAAGATGCCAACGTACAGCAATTATATGTGCTGGAAATATCGAGGTTTTAACTCGTTGAAAAAAAATCATTCATTCACCTTTCACAGTCACCCAACCTACCATTTGTCGCTGTACAGGCTAAGACATTCACAGCGTCATGAGGTAAACCAAAAATAATTTTTAAAATACGGAATATTTTTATAAATATTAGTCTTTTGGGATATGACGCCGTGTACTATGACGGAGACCTATCGATGTTTCGGATTTAAATGCCACATTTTCTGCCGTGATGATGGAGGCAACATTTTCCTCCAAAACGTCGGGACTACCAACCGGCCTACAAGGCGTTTTATATTGGAGTGCAATAGCCTTAGTGTATGTAGTGCAGATAACTTCAAATCTAGTATTTTATTTTATTTTTCAAAACCTTTCCTTTTGGAAAGAACTGTAGTGTGAAAGGTGAAGCATAAGGCTTTCGGATTGTGAAAAGGGACCACGACTGATAACGCAGCGTCGTTTAGCACAAAATAAATAACTGTTACCTCAATTAGTGCTGGACAATAGTAAATCTTATTACTTTTTTTATTGTAATGGGACTGTCAACTGTAACGGGCGAGCATGACGACGATCGTTGTGCGAGGAATCAGTGTGTCTGTATACGTAACTAGGCTGTAGGTGCAGCGTCACCCTTTTATTCGGATCTGAGCTCCAGTTAGCTAAACCACGCTGTAGAACGATATAAGTATAGAATCAAGTAAGAAGAAGACAGGGATATGTTCACTAATAAAGACATTAAAAAAATCATAAAGATGAATGGGAAAATGGGAGGATTAAAAAAAGGGGGGGACAAAAATCCGGGCAAGATGAAAACAGGGTTTGTACTGGACAGCGAACAAAAGAATGTGAGCAATAACCAGTTGGCTCTATGCTTCCATATTATGATCAGAATATTGTGTATATGAATATGTTTATAATCCTCATAACCCCTTTCCCCCAAAATGATTGTGAGTGCCCCCCTTCCCAATATATTTTTGGTCCCCCTTTGTCTCTTCCACAAATCCACTTCAGTAAACCACTGTACAAAAAAGACTTGGGTTAGTGGGTTGGGGCTATTGCAACTGAATACAGGGGTGAATTTCTGGGGTAGGGTGTGTATTCTTATTACAGGCAACACGTGTTTAATGTGTTGGGAAGATGTGTGTTATGTGCATGTCTACTAGTTTCTCCTAACCTCTGCAGTATCATTGTCATAAAAACCAATCGCTGGGTACAAAAGTTGTTAAAAGTACAGTCGTGTCTTGTTAACATAGGTATTCTGGGGTTAAAATTTATTTGTTGTAGAAAATTTCCACTGAACACTGCATTGTAGTGATTATTGTAGCTATTTTGTGTTCCGTAATATTACCAATTAAAATCTTGACGGAAATACTTGTATCCAGAATGATGACATCATGAAATTCCTCAATACCAGATAATCAAATGCCAAAAGCGATATTTTGGTAGCGGTTTGAATAATTTTTTTTTACGAGTAGTCCTTCCTCCAGAAAGTTAATAGATCTATCCACCGGACACTAATAATTAAATCTTAGGTTTTTCCCGTCCATGTCATGAAGGCCTTTAGGGGAGTGGAGGTATAGCTCCACTCATTCTTAAACTCGACACTAGGTGTAGGTGATTCGTCGAATTCACGCCGCTGACGCTTTAACACCGAGAAAGAACACCGTTTCCAATTGAAGAGGAAGCTGGATGGGCCCCAGAGCCGGACTCGACTTTTTTTCAAAGAAGAGAATATTTTTTTTTCTGTTGCCGGGATTTGAATCCTAATCCCAGTCTGTAGGCTAGCCTCTATGCCGACTCCTCTCGGATCCTACATATTTCTTCGTCACTTGTTCGCCCTGTGTGTCCTTGTAGAAGTAGGGGTTTTGTTATTACTTAATCCTGCCTAAATTTTTCCTTCAGTGGCTTATAAAATTATTTTACATTGTGTTAGATGTATGAATTTACATTCGATTTATTGTCGTGATAATTGTTTAGTGTTGTGTATTCTTTAAATAATTTGCGATTTGTGTAAAGACGCTGTCGATTGGTCAGATTATTTGTGTCACTTGACAGGATGGTAGTGAAAAATGAATTAGAAAGGACGTAAAATGAAACAGTGTTGGTCCAGTCCGAGTATAAGCTTGGATATACTGAGCAAAATCACCGAAAACCTCAGCCTCAATAAGCGGTATCAGAACTGAAGCTTGAGCCCTGTTTGTAGCTGTAGTTCCACTCGTTGTGCCTTGACATTCAGTGCAATGCTTAAAAGACGCAAACAGTGTGTTGTATCTTACGTAATACCAATGCTACGTTCAAACGTAAAAATCCGGTAATGTCACAGCCTACGGTTTTCATGGTTACATTACTGTTTCGTTTCTGAGTGACGTCACAGCTGGGTTAACACTAGGGGTATTTCGATACATGGCAGCCATGTTTCAGCCACCTACTTCCATGTGTACCATAGAGCTTGGTCGATATAATTTTCACAGTGTTATTTGAGAAACTGAGGTTAACTATTGTTTGTAAAAAGTTGGAACCCTCTGACGTGATTGGCAATTTATGTTTTATCTCGATGTTAATAAAACTCAGATTCCATGTCTGTGTGTTTATATTAGTCTGTAATTGTTGCGCTTATTTGATTATGAATAAAAACATTTATTACCCCATATTTAAAATTCTTATTTTTGACTTTTACCCATATGACATCAACGTAACTCCTGACAGGTATGGAACTTGTTTTCTTTCTCTGCACTCTTTTTCATGATTTTCATAATGCTTGTTCCGTCCGCGATTTAAATTGTGTATATCTGGTAACTAACGAATCTTAAAGTACAGAATACCTGAGAGTTGATAGGAAGAGCTTCAAAAGACCTGATAATTTTAGACGAGGAAGAGATTATGTACTTAAATGAAGCGTGTATCTGTGGTCTTTCTGTTCTGCTTACGGTGACTTCTTCTCACCTTTAAAGTCAACAACATGTTCTACAATAATGTAAGGCTTATTTCTTTCACCATTTTTCACGTTAATGAAATTTTACGTAACCGGGAAATTCATCATAATTACCGCAGATGATATCTTCGCAGTCCTCCTCATGTTATTTCAGACCATTTCAAGCTCTCTTCATTTTTTCTTCTAGTTATAATTTTTTCATTCTCTTCACCGCCTTGAAAGTGGTTAAATTTCAATTAGTTTCTGCCACCGAAATGTGTTGTGATTTTCTTGTCTCATCCAAACTGGTCCTCAGCACACTGCGATCGAACGCCTCTAGCATTCTTACAACAAGAACATATTTTGTGGAATTCCTTGGTGACATCTCGTTGCGTTGTGTGAAAAGATTCCAAAGAAATTACGAACGTTTCTGTAGTCGGCACAAATTATGGTCCTTCGCATTGTATCTCCCACTGCTTCGACGTAGGCTGTTCATTATCAGGTAATACCTTCCATTTTGTACTAGGTATTACCGGATAATGACTAAAATCGATCGAGACCCGCTGTAAAGAGATGTAACTGACCGTGACGACATGAAGATTATTTTTGAGACGACTTCAGGAACTTCAGTATTTTTGCTGGTAAAATATAATTCACAAACTTGAGGGTTGTTTGACCGTGCACCTTCCTCATCGAATAATGTGAAATGCCAATTTGATGCAACGAGGTAATTTTATTGATGTATTCTTAGCTCTACATGTTTCGGGCGTATGCGCCTGAAACATGTAGAGCTAAGAATACATCAATAAAATTACCTCGTTGCATCAAGTTGGCATTTCACATTATTCCATAATTCACAATTCTATTTTCATAAATTTTTTCAGTAATAGTAATTGGTCTTTCCTAAGTTTCTATATTTTCGTTTACCCTTCTGTTTTGACATTGTTTATTTCTTATTTTGTATGTTTTAAAGCTTCCTATCTTAGACATAATTTGCGTCTCTTTGAAAGTTGCTTAGATTAGTGTGGGGTTATAATCAACGAATTAACACATCCTCCCATCTGTCGAAAATTAATTGAATCTTATACAGGAATTAAAGAAGCAAATTTGTAAATTACAACATCGCAGTTTCTTCCTGCACGTGCTGCTTCGAAGTAGGCCTGCAGGAAATGTCATTTTATTGCTACGCCTTAGGAGATTGCGTTCCGTAGAGTAAGTATTTTTTTTATCACAAACTGCCCACACTTTGTGCGGATTATTCAATTGCATTGCAGTAGCCCAGATCCCGTTATTTCTTTTGTACTTTCTGACAACCCATTCATATCAAGAGGGTAAGGAAGACATGTAGGTCACCGTCCCTTTCCTGATATGCCTACAATTTTCCGTCAGTATATACACGCACCAATTTTCTGACTGAAATGCTTCGAATTATTATAATCATGCTCCCTAACATACGTAAGCGCGTAGTTTTATTAAACATTTAGTTATGCTTCATGACAAATGGTAGAAATGGTGTATAATTCATTGTTTCACGTGCATGGTTCACCGAGTATCCTCAATAGAGTACATTCCATTGTAAAGATTCAGTGATGCGGAGGGTCCTGGATTGATACAGACCTTGTGTCGCAGCTTTATTGCAGCAGTGGACCCTTTTTAACATAACAATGCTTGACATTTTTAAGGTTTAATAATTCGATTTATAAAATTAATTTTAAGCATTTCATTTCCATTCAAGTTATACACGTTAAATGTAACAACGATCTCGATGAATGGGTGACAAATGTTGGGTCAGTTTATTAGGATGTCGAACTGTTTGCTCGTAGCTTTGGGTTTGTGTTAGGGCGATCTTCATGTGCCTACCCCAGTTTCATGAAGGGACCAAACGTATTGTTTTAGTTTTATAGTTTAAACCGGTTAAAAAATCCTGCTTTCTTCAGTGTCTCCGGTTTGAATCATTATTGATCGCCGAGTTTCGTAGGTTTTGTCGAGTGTCTCCGCGAAGTTGCTCCCAGAGAGATGACGAAGGCTGCCGTCGATACTTCAACTGATATATCAAGAACATTCATTGCATGATATCGTGCCTCGCTGGTACCTGGCCTCAGTAATCATGTTTAAACAATTTTAAAACTCAAGGACTTTAACATTTGAGTTCGGGACAAGGAGTCCACAGATTATATGGCGGCTTATCACGTAGTAGAACAACCCAGAGCCGCAAGGACGAAAATATCCCATAGGACACAGTCCCGTGCCATGTCAGTCCAACTCGCAAGATCGCAATATAAACAATTTGTCTTCCCATTTCTTTACAGCTTTCCACCCATCTTCTTTAGAAATTGTTAACTCACCATCATGTCAAGATGCGTCGAATAATTTTTGTGAACAACACTACTACTGTTACCGTCCCGTATATTACATGAATTTGGGAATATTAACTTCCTTGAGTGTGAGTCGGGTAGCTCAATCGGTATAGCGACTGACTACGGGCTGGACGGTCCGGGATCGAATTCCGGTGGGCACGAGAGTTTCCGCCCGTCCAGACCGGCCCTGGGGCCCAACCCAACCTCCTGTAAAATGAATACCGGGTCTTTCCCGAGGGTAAAGTGCGGCCGGGGCGTGCTGCTGACCACTCACCCCCTTCTAATGCCGCGGTCTTGGAAGAATAGAGCTATACCTCTACCCACCCTCTGGGCCACACAGGGCCTGTAACGGGATCACTTTACCTTGTTTAACTTCCTTTAGTAGCTTTAAGAGAAGCCCAGCAAAACATTTTGTCATTATGCTCATGTACCCGATTAAGAATTTTAAATGCAAGTGGTTGTCTACCCTCACTAGAAGGAGCCGTTAATTATAATATATAAGGCTATCCATCAAAATTAATTTCCGTCACATAAACCTGGAGGGAAGCTGATGAAATTTTTATCAGGTTTGATGATACTTCCAAATAGTATCAAAGTTTTGGACGACCACCCAACTCATTAACTTTTTTCTTACTACGATTACATGTATTATGAGTCTTTTGAAGATTAACTATCATTAATCACCCTTTTGTCGTGGAGGTGAAGAGGGAGGGTGAATACAGAGAGGATCTTGGAAGCGACTGATTAAGTCATTTAAAACCGACGAAGTTGCAAAGGAACGTCTCATGTTGTGTGTTGCGTGAAAGAAAGATTCAGAGGAGCTGGGCAGAGAAGAACTCAAGATATCGAAATGATCTCTTAGACCAACTTGATGCAACAATTATGATTTATTGATAAACCAATGACTCAACATGTTTCGAGCACCATTGTGCCCACCTTCAGGAATGCAAGCCTGTACACTACTGCATATGGTTTTCAGCACTTAAAGTGCTGAAAACAATATGCAGTAGTGTACAGCCTTGCACTCCTGAAGGTGGGCACAATGGTGGTCGAAACATGTTGAGTCATTGGTTTATCAATAAATCATAATTATTGCATCAAGTTGGTCAAACAAATCATTTGATATTAAGGATACATGGTCACACGAACATCAAGATATCGAGTTTGTGTTTGCACAGGTTTTATGGATGGACCAGTTTGTTATTCCTTTTCACTAGTTACATGAACGGAGAATTTTAATTTCTCGTATTTTATGTGCGAAATAATGTCTTGTCTGTGATGTACTAGCTTTCGAAAGAACAGGCTTAAGAATGCTGGAGAGTAGTGCATTTCCTTACATCTTTTTTATTTAAATTATCATTGATTACAAAAATAAAAGTTTTAAGAATAGAACGTGTCTTACATCCACTGTGTCATGACAGTAGTATCGTGCCTATTGTCATGTGGATGACGTCTTAATGTCAACTTCTATATCGTTTCTGACAATAAATGAAGATAAAATACGTGTATCTCGTAAAGGTACCGGCTAACTATGTATGCAGCTTGACATTTCGAAGAAAAGTGGCTGCTGGTCTTTCGCACGCGAGGTTCAGACAGGAACTGGACGGCACTGCTGACTTCGACAGGTCTATTCTCGTCAAACCGAGAAGGAGCATATCGCATCTGCATCAGGATAACATAGACCAGTATTGAATATCAGTGTTTTATTGTAAGAGTGGCGTTAGAAACACTGTACGTTATTGGCTGCAAGTTCAGTGAACAGACATTAACTTCTTGCATAGTATGAACGGTAAATCATGTGACTTAAGTATTACTGTTGCGAGGCGTTATGTTTAGGCATATGGGCTGTACAAGTTATAGCTCTCCCGTTACATGCCAAGCAGGCCAAGGGGAGAGGTAGAAGTATAGCTGTACCCATTCTCGACCCCACTGCTTCCAGGGGGTGGGTGGTCAGCACCACGCCCCGGCCAATTTTCCCCCCGAGGAAGAGACCCTATATTTATAGTACAGGAGGCTGTGTCTTCCTCGGGGTTACTCTCGTTGGGCCCGGAAAATTTCGGGCCACCGGGATTCGGACCCTGGTTCCTCCACTCCATAGCGATTAGCTATACCTACTGCGCTTTCCTGCTGTGCTATTTCAATTTCGTCCTCGCGTCTATAATTTTTGTGCATTACATGCGGCCAATAGTTTTGTGTCGTATATAGCTTAATATCCACATGTACAGCAATGTAGCAACGTAGTGCCATACATGTTTGCGGTCCTGCAGCCGCATATACTGTTGATCCTTGTGGGCAGTCATATGTACGGGGGGCGCCCAGTGGTTGGTGATCAGATGGCGCTACAGACCACGACGTCGGTGCGTCCTCGTGTTGCGGATAGAGGAGGCGAAATCCACTGTGGTGGGTACCTGCACAGCCGACAATGGGTGATTTCCCAACTTGGGATTTGGACGACGGTTTAAGAACTACTCACCACAAAATATCGACATGTTACGAAATATTATACAGGGCCTCTGACTGGGGAGGTTCCTTTGCAGTGACTTACTAAGGGATCAAACCTACAGATCTACAATTTGTATTGCTATATTGTATGGCTGTGCATCTTGCTGTGTGAAACTGAGGGAAGGATTTGAACCGGGTTCTTCATGTACTACGTGCCGTGTATCATGCCGTATACCACTGCTTAGTACAAACAACTTTATGCGCACTATGTTGCTCATGTTATATCGCACAATATCACTTGAACGCGTTGCGGTGTTCAGAGATGACATTGTCAGGGAGTTCAGTTTTTACTGTAGATTTTTCACAAAAAATTCAAATGATTTCTTATCAGCGATATCAGTATGATTAAAAGATACGTTATATCTCTGTTAGACGATCGTAGTTAACACTCGTGGATGCACATATTTCTCGATGTTCTTCGGTCATGTACACTTATGTCTAGTAAAATTGTTGTATGTTAAAACACATAAAAACACAACCAATGATGCTGTAAAATAATCAGGCAAAATTGGAGTGCTTTGTGCGATGGTGTCTATTCTGCTGATATCTTGCATATAGTGTTTTGACGTACAACCATATCATTATACATAAGTATACATGACTGAAGAACCTCGTGACATATATGCATCCGTGAGTGTTAACTTCGATCATCTAACAGATGCATAATATCATCCTGATATCGCTGATATGAAATCAAAATTTGAATGTTTTCTGAAAAATCTATAGTAAAATCTGAACTCCCTGTAGATGACATAAATGGATACGGAAACGCGTCAAAGTTATAGTTTGTGTGTGAGGTAAGATGGACAATATAGTTCATATAAAGTTGGTTGTAGTAAAATGGTGTTATGAACCGATAATAGTGTGCTGAGGAAAGCATTGGGTCTTATAGGGAGTGAGGGGAGACTGGTAAACCTGCACAGTGTGGAGGTCCATGATTTTCACTCTTCATCGGAAGGGAAAGAGATCACTTGGGAGACACAGTCCTGGACGGAATTATAAAGCTTTTAGTCGGGAAACCTGGAAGAAAGAAGCCACGCGAAAGACTTATAAGGGTAGATGGAAGGTCCAAGTTGAAATTAAATAAGTAAGACACAAAGCTGTGGGCTGAATCCTTTGGTACGGCCAGATTCCAGCGGCTGGCTGTTCTCAGCAAGTAAATTAAAATCCCATGTCAAAAAATGGCGAAGAATTTCTTCATAGGTGTGTAGAGTTGCAGTTTACCGTTCTACGGGCATGTTAGGTTATGTTATTCCACTTTTCCCGTAACGGACACATATTTAGCCTGCCTTCTTGCCTCTATCTGTCACATCTCTTTCTCTTTAAATCCCTTCCTTTCTCTACTTCCTCCATCTTTCCCTTCCTCTACTTTTCACAAGAGCGTCACTGAAATTTATTACATTTTATACCTGTCTAGTGATATTGAACGATAGCCTTTGAACTATGAAATTTGGTTATAAGTTTTCTCCATCCTCTGTATCTACACACAATTTGGTTATGCGACACGAAGTCATCTCGTACATTGACATTCTCTTTTTGAAGCCTCTATTTTCTCTTGTCAGCACCAAAACAGATGCTGATTCTGCTGCTGGTGTCAAATGCAATGTATCGCTGTGTGTTTCGTCGTGGGGATCTTTATGTTCCAAATTAATCCAGGTTTATTTTATTTCTGTTATTAATAATATTTATTTACTGCAATTGAGTTGTTACCCGGTGGCAGTGGTTAGTTTGCATGTATACAAAATATGGAATTGGTTGCTACCAATCACTTCAACTATTAACCAACAAATGCACCTATATAAATTTCACTTAAAACCACTCCGACATGTTTCGATCTTTTCAGACCATCATCACGGAATTTCGTCGTCCCTTGCTACTCACGATTTAGTTCGTTTTTGTAAACAAGGTGTTGTGGCAACATACGCAGCATACGACGCACACCTAGCCAACTACACTGTCTACAACAGATTCCTACGCAACATGATATGCTGCCACAACACCTTGTTTACAAAAACGAACTAAATCGTGAATATGTAATAACTTTAGTAAGGAACGACGGAACTCCCTGATGATGATCTGAAAAGATCGAAATTTGTCGGAGTGGTTTTAAGTGTTTTAAGTGAAATTTATATAGGTGCATTTATCTGTTAATAGTTGAAGTGATTTTACGAAATGCACGGTGCAACGATGAGATTCATGGTTACTACTAAATTTAAGTCGGGAGGGCAACATGAGAAAGTCGGGAGGGCTACATGATAATAATAACATTATTACCAATGATGTTCTTTTTGAACACCCTTTGATATTCTGTTATAAAAGCGTCCTGACTGTCAACGGAAGAAAGTAATAAGAGAAATATTTTGATATTTGAATCCATGTTATTTTATTGTATGTCGTTTATTTGAATGCTAAAGTTAGGTCTGTGTATTTTACGAGTTGCTGAGATGAAATGATGCGAGGAACGTGACGAGAAAGTATGTCGTCTGTTTCTGCTAGATGGAATACAAACACGCCTCAACATAATGACAGTGTGTCCTGTTCAAACATTTATGATATGTCTCGTCTTATGCATCATTCTGGAACAGACAGCCACATGCAGTATATTTTAACGCAAAATTTACTTGCAGAATTAGCGTAGATTTCTACAGTGTTTGATGGAACAGCTGAACACCTAAAGCCTTCAAACCAACGATTTTACTTTCACAGGCACAGAATTAAATCACGGTTAAACCTGCCTCGTGATGTTCTTTTGTTCCTTTTTCATTCACTTGAGATTAACTATGGACAGATGTAAATCAGGCGGTGGAATCTAAATCATTGTCCTAACCCCAAAAAAGTGAAGGCTAATTTCTGTTTTGATGAAATAAAAGGACTCGGTGTACTGGAAAGAGTGGCAGGTCTTGGTTGCCTCTCCAATGCCAGTGGCGGCTCTCTTATCTATATTTGTCACAGCGAATGTGAGGAGATGTGGGACGTGTGTGTTGCTCAGGAGGCCACGATAGCTCCGTCATCATAGCGACTTTTTACGGGTTAGAAGGTGCGGTATTCGAAGGCCGGTGTAGGCGAGATTTTCCGGATTCAATGAAACCGACCTGGAAGCCCATCCAGTCTTCTGTAGAATGGATAGATTAGATAGCTCAATTGCTATAACGACTCGCTACGATTGGACAGTGCACTTTTCGAAACCCACCTGCGGGGGGGGGGGGGGGGGGGTTTTTCTTACCCCCCCCCCCCCAACACCGGCCGAAAAAAAAGAGAGAGGGGCCCATTTGGG
>Ga0123357_10011125_pt1 | contig 11513 bp, 12 predicted proteins | sample TergutEmb28metaG_FD_89873 | JGI IMG/M metagenome (GOLD analysis project Ga0123357, IMG submission 89873) | Embiratermes neotenicus P4 segment gut microbial communities from Petit-Saut dam, French Guiana - Emb289 P4 | ecosystem: Host-associated > Arthropoda: Insects > Digestive system > Gut ...
GCCTAAAATGGCGCCAGAATTACACAAACATATATCAGAGAAACACCCTACCACTCTATTAAACTACATTTAAAGCAGGTGTTCCGAAGTGCATACAGACACGAATTAGAGACAAGACTATCCCATAAACTGTGGACACAAGAAATATCCAAGGTAACAGACTGGCCTAGAAGAAGGGCAGTTGCAGAGTTCCGACTGTGCATTGGGCATGATTGTCTGGGTACACATCTCCACCGCATTGGAATCTGCCCTGACCCCTACTGCATGCTATGCAGCCTCCACGAACCCATGGATAGAAACCATCTAGGACATTGTACTGCATTATCTAATAAGACGGAATATGAGCGATACTGGGAGGCCAGGACAAACATGATGGAAAATTGATTTTGTTATTTTACTATTATTTTTTTGTGACCACTCTTTAGCATTAGGGCTTTATATTTACTTGAATGTGTCTTTTTATTTATTTCTTTTTTTTAAGTGTAAATTTCTTTTTCTATTTTTTACTTTTATCGGTCGCACAGGTCAATGATAAACACTCAAGTACCTGCCATTAGAAAAATAAAATAAGTTTTTGTACTATGCATTGTAATGTAATCGTATAATATACACCAGGTACATTTTGTTTGTTTATATTATAAAGCCTTCACTCATTTAACGCACTTCCAGATCAAACCTTCCAAACAACACAATTCAAAACCTTTATAGCTTCCTGATTAGTCAACGAAACTTCCAAAAGTGCGTGCTTTCATAAAAGCATGAATTGTGAAGTATCCACACCTTTGTATAACAAAACACGGCAGTCTACTACGGATAATCCAAACGACACTGTTCGTGCGCAATTTGCATCCTGCCCCCGCACATTGTGTGAAGAATTACTGCGTAATGGACGTGGATATTACGATCACCCAGCTAAAGGAGTACTGGAAGTTGGGAAGCTTAGCGGTTAATATGCCTTTCACGTACACGATTTCTTTTTGTGCTGTTATTTTCAGTCCGTTTGTAGACAAAAGCGAAGGTAATTTTGTTATTGTGGCAAACGAATAAAACTGTGTAGAAGAATAATATTTGTAGTTGCGTAGTGAGGAACGTGAAACGCTAATGACAAGTGGCTTGCCCGGTTTCCGACGTGTACTCTGGAGCACAGATCATCTAGCAAACTCTCACACGTGAGCACAGTTCATACCACGTGGGGAACGGTGTTCATGCGCGCGCAGACTGTTCAGTTACAACTCCCGAGAGTAGCGATTGAGAGCACGTTCATGCGTAACGACAATGTATTGAGCGCCCTTAGTACACATTCACGCAAACATTGCCATAGCGGACCACCACAAACATTTAGTTGGCGAAACTGCCGCAAAGACACCAGCGCCACGGTCGGACTGCAAGGAAAACGGAAGTTCCGCACATTGCATAAATTCCATACTTTGATCCATGATACATACATGCATATATACTTACATACGTTCGTGCATTCCGTATTAGAACCGACTATCACAATTTTAGTAACTGTGACTTATTACCCCTATACGTACTTTGGCCGGTTCCTTTTAGTGTGAACCACTAAGTTCTTCTGACAGAAACAAATATAGATTCTAGGTACGTGATGTGCATTAGTTTATGTACATCATTGACTTTGCTGCAGAATTTATCTCTTTGGAAGTCAACAGACATTAAAAATCTTGCAGGCTGTGTAAGTATCCATGGTTTTATGAAGGTGAAATGTTAAACACACGCACCAGCATTTCGACTTATTTCTACGATTTCAAGTCTGGTGCTGTAACATCCTACCAACATTAGTAATGTACTATTCCTCCTCCTCATCGTCATGATAGTAGTAGTAGTTCTTAAAGTGTTAATTCTATACAGTATTCCACAACTGCAATCGTCATCATTTTATTCATGTCGTTGCTAGGTCGTTTGAATTTAGCTGTTCGAACCAAAATACAACTAGTGTTTCCCGTAACGTAGACGGCTCCGTTTGTATGAACAGGCAAGGTTGACATTCAACGTGTTCAGCACGGATCACGGAATGGTCACATCTTCCAGTTACATATTCGCAGATATTAATCTGTGGCACAGACGATAGGAGTTAGTAGTTCGTAACAGATTAGCCTTAAATCCACGCACCTGTGCTTAAGATTTTATACGTACTGAGGAGTTACAGGTAATAATTACAGTACTGTAACGATATATCGTCGGTTAGCCATGGCTTTCGATTGGAAGGACGATACTCAAGTTAAAGAGTTCATACACAATTTAGGAATAGAATACCGGTTTGGGTGTTACAAAGAAAAGAAACCAGAAGTGTGTCATCTGCTGGGGGACTACCTTGAAAGCATTAAGAAAGATTACAACAAGGCTGCAAAAGTATATCGGTCAAATTGTGACGACTACAATTTTGGTCGGAGCTGCTACAAATTAGGAACTTACACGCTCCTGGGAAGAGGTGGACAAGCAGTGGATCCCGAGGTGGCATACAAATATTATTGTAAAGGATGCGAGCTGGGAGTCAGCGAATCTTGTTGGAATGCCGGATTAATGTGCGTAGATAATCGCCTGAATGTGAGAAATGTGAAAGATTACCACAAAGGTTTAGAGCTGCTGGACAAAGGCTGCAAGGGAAACGACCATTTGTGCTGTTACTACATTGGTAGTCTATACATAACAGGCGTAAAAGAAGCCAATATTCAGAAGGATATGAACAAGGCTCTTAGGTATTCAGAAAAAGGTTGTGAATTGGGAAATATTCATGCCTGTGTAAATGTAAGCCAAATGTATCGAAGGGGTGATGGAGTGGCTAAGGATGAGGAAAAGGGAGAGATGTATAAGAAAAGAGCATTAGAACTGCAGGATGAAGTGGTAAAACAGCAACAAACATTGACATTTCAACAAGGGGCTAAACCTGTGTAGATAGTGGGATTCAGTAACCTAATAAAATTGTGTGATAGGATCATGCAGCAGAGAAGACTTATCAACAGTTGTTTCGCAGGCCATATTACTATTAAAATAAAGTTGCATTATGAAGGTTAACAAAAATATATTTTTGATGTACATCGTTTTCCACGTGTGGTCCAGACATTCCTCTGCCTAGTCAGGTCAGTGTTTTGCCTACAAGTCTTGTAATCTAGTACATATATGACCTCATATGAAAAGTGTGCATGTGTATTCGATTTAACTGCAGCTATTTCTTGAAATGTATGGGAGTGTAAATGTGATGTCATTGCCCATTAAATTATCCCCTAATCACACTTTACCCACATACAGGAAACAAGAAAGGCTCAGAGAAGGTAACAGGGCATGATTTTGCCTTATTGTTTCTGATGTTTGATTAGGCTAGTTTCAGTTACAAAAACTACCGTCTTCTGTGATGTGATACCATACAATTTGATAGCCATGTATGTACCAAATGCCATGGTATCACCCCCTCCACAACACACCCCTACAGACTGCAGCATTTCCCCCCAAACACAGGTATAGAGAAAACCAGGCCATTTCAAGGGGAAAAAAAAATTCACTAAAACTTTTCTCACAATCCATGATGGACAGATGAGTCAAGTTTCTGTGCATTCGGCAGATGTCTGCACTTTGGCTCACTACTCTTCATTGAAACTAATTACAATGACAGATTCATTTGCGAGACATTAACATGTCATTACACTCCATTGCAGTGCCTTTGTGTTCAGTTTGTTTTCACATTCCATAGATCCAAATTAGGTTACAAAAACCTTAAGGATATAGAAATTGTCATATTTTTATAACTATATCTCATACAAAACAGCTTCTTATCATAGATAGTAATTATCATTCTTGTTGTTGCTAAACAGTAGTTTGTATTAAAATACATTTCCAGTACACAACACTACTATATACTGTACAATTTAAAGTTATTAGAGATAAGTTATAAATACACTTCCATTGATCCCTATACAGACACAAACCATGATTCTTAATTAAAACTGTATTCTAAATACCCTTCCACTAAATAAAATGAATGCAAGTTAAGAAACCTTTTTAAGGCAGGCTTAAATAATTTTATCTTGTTTGAGAGACTTTCTATTTTTAGCGGGAGGTGGTTGAATAACTTTATACCAGAGTAATAAACTGCCTTCTGGAATACAGTCAAGTTACACACTGGAAGATGTAAATTTGTATGTGATCTTGTGGTAATGGTATGGATTTCTTGGTTGGTTGTATGTAAATCTTTATTCTTTACCACAAATAATAATACAGAAAATATATATTTGGGATTGTAAAGGCAGAATTTCTAGTCTTTTAAACAACTGTCTGCAAGAATCACTACTTCTTGATTTTATCATGATCTGAATTATCCGTTTTTGAATCTTAAAAATATCAGTACTGAGGCGTGAGTTTAAAAAAAAAAAAACACCATATGTTATTATCGAATGTACATATGAATAATAAATAATTTTCAGAACATCCTCTGACATGATCATTGTAATCACCTTGACTGAATAGCATGCCAAACTCAGCCGTGATAATATTTGATTGATGTGACATTTCCATGATAAGCGTTTCCTCAATAGTTTAGCCAAGAAATTTTGTGTTTGTGCTGTTGGTAATTCCATTATTCAGCAATTCAATGTTTGAACTTAGTTTTTGGCTGTTCTTTGTTTGAAATTGCAAGTAGTTAGTTTTGTTAAAATTTAAAAATAGCAAATTATTCCCAACCCAGTCATTGACATTAGTCAAAACTTTATTTAACAGCAAATTCTATAGGACCGGGATTGATAATTATGAGACTAGTATCATCAGCATGTAGCACTACTTTAGCACTTCCAGCTGTTACTGTAGGCAAATCATTTACACATAATAAAAAAATAAAGGGCCAAGAATTGAACCTTGTGCTACAGCATGCTTAACAAGTTGTGCTACTGCATGCTTAACAAGTTCCCATTTTGAGTAGTTGACAATATTAGTTTTATCCTTTAATGCATCTCTTTGATATCTCTCCGTGAGATAAGATTTAATTAAGGCTCCTCTTATTCCATAGTGCTCTAATTTTGACAGTAGGATTTTGTGGTTTACACAATCAAAGGCCTTACTTAAATAACAAAAAACTTCCTCCTACAGTATGTTTATTGTTCATTGCAGACAGCACCTCCTGTATTAATGTATGAGGCAATGTCAGTAGAAAGGCTGCTTCTGAATCCGTATTGTTCGTTTGCCAATATCTTATGTAGAACTACATGTGCATAAATTTTTGTATAAATAGTCTTCTCAAAAATCAGTGGGCTGTGAGAACCTCAAATCTTGCAAATATTAATCTCACTTCAGACTGATCATGAAGGTAGGATGAACTTCAGCATTGCGAATTTAACAGTGATACAGACAGCTGTGTGGTAGGTAGGTTTGATTTGAAATTTCAGATCTTCTGGTATATGACACTTCAGAAGTGGTACAGAGAACACAATGACAGTGAATGGATGAAGGCAAGGTGACTGACTGACTGACTGGAGGTGATGTGTCAGTGACATCTGAAATTTGCACAGCCAGTTGAATTTGCGTATCAGTAGTCTGGGTTGTAACAGTGGGCATGAGACTTGCGGTGGATAGCTCAACACTTCGGCACATCTTTCTCCCAGTACTTAAGTTTCCTGGGCAGTATCATTCCAACAATGCTCCACACATAACCTTAGCAACTGACAGTGTCATTAAATAATGCATTGAAAAGTGGTGGGGGGTGGGGGATGGTTGTGTTACACAGTTACAGCCAAGACTAATGCACGCACACACACATTTCATTGATCCAACATTCATCCATCGACAGATTGAATGACTGCATGATTGTTGACATGCAGGATGTTTTCCAGGTGAATACACTGAAATTCCAAACCAATAAACAACTCAGACAAGGTACAGCTGTCCCTGTTCTTAATTAGCATCAAGCCATGTTTTCACATGGTGGAGTGGAGGTGTAGTTCCATCCATTCTTAATATTGCCACAATGTGCTGGTGAATGGTACACATGTCTTGCCCATACCAGGAACCTGCTATTCCTATTTACTCAGCCCACAGCCCGGTCAGTATATTGACTAAGCTGTCCCAGCTCCCTAATTTATAAATCAATTGGTTAAATTGTATTCCGCAAGTGGAGTGAACTGAGTTGTGATCATGACATACAAAAACAGGGAATGTATGAAAACTGGTGAAATCCTGTGAAACTTATATTAAATGTATCAACAATTACAAAAATATGAGAACCAGCAAGTAAACAAGTTCGGAGTTCAAAGCAGTCCAGTCTGTCAGTCGTAACTCACTTGAGCCAGATACATTCAGTCCACACCCTATGCCATTAAGACATTTTAATACTGTCCTCCCATCTATGCCTAGTTTTTCCACATGATCTCTTGCCTTCAGATTTTATAACTAAACTTTTGTATGCATTTCTCATGCATCTAATGTTTAATGCAAACGTTTTTAAAAAGTACGATGAACAAAGTGTAAGTGCTGTCTTCATTACATTCAAACTAATGATGTACTCGCCAATACTGCTGTAATGCAAGTTACATAGTGTCTGATGGCCAGATGAGGTAACCACTGCATATAGATAACCCAGCGAATGGTCAAAACAGGTGTGAATACAAAATGACAAGCTGTCTGCACAGTTGTGACATGAATCAGGTATGTCATCAGTCTGATTACTGATGACACATCTGATGTTCTTTTCTACTGAGGGCAGTGGGCTGGACTGCATGCTGTAGCAGAATGATGTCACACCTGGATGATGCGCTGTGTGTTTCTTTTGTCAATGTGCTCAGCGCTGAAGCTGTCACCAGATGTCCTGACACACACAGACTGTCTGTGTGATAAAGCTGCTGTGCTTGGTGCAGCAACAAAAGAAACAGCCTGTATGAACGAGATGACATTAATGAAGATGCATAAATGACATTTGAGGATCCAACATCTGAGGTTCTGACAGCAGAGTTGCTGAGATTCAAGTCTTATGGCATTGTGTCACTGGGCCAGTAGTGCTGGCCGTTCAGAACACCAGGATCCGCTCGCCCAATGGCACTGTGTCACTGGGCAAGTAGTGCCGGCTGTTCAGAACACCAGAAACCGCTCGCCCAATGGCATTGTGTCACTGGGCCAGTAGTGCTGGCTGTTCAGAACACCAGGAACCGCTCGCCCAATAAAACCATCACACCCCAGAAGACATGCACTTTCAGCCTTTTGAGGAGAGCAAGGAAAAGGTGAGGAGACAAAGAAATACACAGCAGTGAGCCAGATACAAGTGTTTGTCATAAGATGATGCACCTGCACAGTAAAGATGCACATCTGTGGTGTGCTGCTGCAGTTCCCGAGATGTAAGTACTTAAAGGTGTCTGTGCAAATACTTGCCTCTATACAAAACTGGCTAGGACATTCCTCACATTTCCATATGGATCTCAATATTAAGCCAATTATCCACATTTTACCACTGTGGAAAATGAAACGACATCATGCAGAGTTGTTGTGTGTGTAGCGATGTCTCCGCATTTGAGCTGGTGTTGCAAACGTCTTGGTACACACCCTCACACTCATGTGGCCAGTCCACAGTGTGTATAAAAGTATGGTTCCTCAGATCAGTTGGGCATACAAATGCCTTTGAGCAGACAGTACATACCTGAGGCCTCTGCCCCGCGTGCAGAAGAGCATGTTTCTGTAGATGTGCAGCTCATCAGAAACTCTTGCCACAGTCTTTACACAGATGTGAGCGTTCGCCTGCATGTACAACAGCATGAGTCTTAAGGTTACTAAACTGTGTGAAGTGCTTCCCACACTCGTTACACACGTGTGGATGTTCTCCTGTGTGTGTCTGGTAGTGCATCAGGAGATTGAAACTGTCACCAAAACATTTGTTGCACACCTTAAAATATACAGGCCATCACTGGATCTACTGTAAGGTCCATTTCTGAGAACTGGTTTGAAGTATGGGCTGGAAAGAGAAGAGGATGAACAGTCTGCGGTAAGTTTCAATGCCATTTCAGTAAACAGTGTGAAGTATACACACTAACATTGTATGAGGCCGAAATACAGGAATATTATTTTATCTGACAACTCCTATCACTACCTCACTCGGACCACAGTGTGTGACAGCAGACAATGCTGCACTCACTGCTACTTCAATGTGCTGCGAGTTCCAGTCCACATGTTGCAGTTCAATGTAATGCAGTTAGTATTAGGTTTTAAGCACCATATTTAAAGAAGGTGATGTAAATATCAACTGTCGGCTCACAGACATGTGAAAACATGTAATTAACACACTGTTCACTGCACATCAAATTACGCAAGCCAACAGGAAGTGACAAGCAACACTTCTCACACAAAACACTGTGTCTACACCTACACAATGTATGCACATTTCTTACATTTATCCCTGCAGTGATTGAAAGGACAGATATACACTTCCATGGGCACAGCACAGCACTGATTGCAAAACACGTTTCAGCACCAGCTACTTGGGTTCTATCGAACAGAGGTGCAGGTATGACTGGTGCAGGACAAAACGGCAGTGGGCCAGATCTTCACTCAGTAACTTGTCCTTTCCATGTCAGTTATGTTTCTGCCAATGCACTACACTCGACAAAATTCTCACCATCAGCAAGAAGTAATGTGTCAATTGAAGGCTGCAGTCTCCCCACTCCTATCATCATCATCATCATCCAGTTTCCAAAGACTGTAACAGCGCAGAAGAACCATACACACATAAAGCTAATCTGTTCCTAAGCATGCCATTAACACATGCAGGGGATTAGAGGTACAGCTCCACTCATTCATAACTCCAACACTGAACAAATATGAGTCATCAGCCTCACACCTCCAGCCCCTTTACCCCAAGGGGAAAAATCGGTGATAACCGTTGAATAGGAGGCTAGGTGGGTCTTGGAGATGGTCTGGACATTTATCTGTGCCGGGTGTTGAACCCTGGATCATCCAGCCTGTACTGCAGTCAGCATTGCAACTCCTGCCAACAAGAACTATATGGCTTACCTGTACTACACGTGAAACTGCGACAACAGTGAACAGAACAACATTCACCACTAACCATAGACAGTAACAGTCCAGTTATCCATGTCATGGCAGTTAGAGAGCAAACACTGGGAAACATATATGGGCGATCAAATGAAAACTTAAGAAGTGCGAAGAAAGAAATGAGACCATAATGTGTGCAGCTGTAGGCACAGCAAGTCATCAGTAAGGATTAGAACTAGGTACTGTGTGTGGTGGATCTGGGACACTTAAAAAATGACAAAGCTGCTACTGAACCCAGATGCAATAAACTAGCTGGTACAAAGTTTTTCTAAGTTCCTACTTGACTGGCCTATATACATGTACAAGGTCAAGATACCTGAAATCAGTATTGAAAAGTCATAATGGTGTACATGTTTACTGATGATGTGAGTTCTTAGGTGTTCACAGCCATGTAGTTGAGGATTTCAGTGTTCTGGTATAATGACACTGTGTTGCAGGGCGAGAGGTTTCTGACACTGGGATGAATATGTTGCCTTCACATTTGAGGGTCAATCTTAGACTGCTTGACCACTGAAACTGAAGGCACTGCACTCCTTCCAACAGCAGGAACCACTCACTAAAAACAAAGCATCACATCCCAAAAGACTGGAATCACTCACTGATATTATTACTGGCATATGCACTCATGCAGTTGTGTAACCCAAGTTCTGTTACTTGTTATATAATGAACGAACCCCATTGCTGGCAAATTCTCCTGTCCACTGCTGCCATCTCCTTTATTTTTTGCAGAGTTCTTGTCTTCCACTTCTTCCTTCACCATGTCATGCTAAACTTCACCAACATCTGCAAACTCAATACACTCCAACCTCGTGTTTGCATCACCATTATCACTGGACTGGCAGTCTCCATACCGTGCAAACTGTATGTCTCCATTCTGAATTTCCTTCACCAGGCCATTTGCCTAATAGAAAAAGAAATGAGCGCTGTGATGCTGCAGGCCATGGTACATGTCCACAAGTGTGCTTTGACACAAAAGATAAAAATCACATGAAGTGATATCTGCTGCTATCTTAGAGTGACAATGTGATGATATGGGGTCATTATTTTATCTGCCATATATCAGCTGACATTTCCTATATGCTGGTTTATCATGCCCAGATAGCCCACTCATCTGACTGTCTGTACATGCAGCAGGGTATCAGAATGAAGTGACAAGCATGATCATCAGATAAAATAAAGGCCCTGTATATGGTCTGTAAATTCTGTAGGCTACCAGTGATATAACAGACCATGCAAATCTCGTTACAGAAATTCAGAATATCCACAACAGTTGTCATCACTGTTACTAGTGCACACTACTTATTCACTAAGCTTCCCACAAAAATCAGCAGTTGAACAGTCTTCCTGATCTGCAGAATCTTTTCTATGCAGCCTGATGGCAATTACACCTACACTAAATGAAGTGTTATTTTGAACAACACATACAATTGTCTTTGTAGTGTTGCATAATGAAATGCATACTTACTTACTTGTTTACTTACTTGCTCCATGGAGCAAAGTCCTTCTTCAGAAGCTAACAGGTGCTCAGCTAGTCAAGAAATTCACCGCATTTTATGGAACCCGAAGGTTCATTGCCACATTCACAAGAGACCGCCACCTGTCCCTCTCCTGAGCCAGATCAATCCAGTCCATGCCCGTCATCCCACTTCCTGAAGATCCATCTCAATATTATCCTATCTATGCCTGTGTCTTCCAAGATCATTAAGCTCCTCATTATGTAGTTTTCTCCACTCCGTTGTTACCTCGTCAATCCTAGGCCCAAATATTCTCCTCAACACCTTATTCTCAAACACCCTCAGCCTCCATTCGTCCCTCAACTTGAGCAACCAAGTTTCACACCCGTACAAAACAGCAGGTTAAATTACAGTTCAGTATATCTTTATCTTTTTGGATAGCAAACTGGAAAATAAGATTCTGCACCAAATGATAGCAAGCATTCCCTTACTTCAATCTGCTCTTAATTTCTTCCTGAATAGAATTTTGATTTGTTAAGGTTGTTCCCAAATATCTGAACTGTTCCATCCTTTCAAAGGAACCATTATCAATCTTTACGTTGCGACTTCATCCTGCATTCTGATCTCAAGACATGACCATGTATTTAGTTTTATCAGCATTTACTTCTAGTCCAATCTCCTTACTAGCAACTACTAAATCTTCTGCGTTTTTCTTTACAGTATGTATGCTTCCCCCCAGTATATTAACATCATCAGCATAAACCAAAAGCTGATATGTACCATTTAATTTCAAGCATCCTGGTTTACCTGAACCCTCCCAATGGTGTACTCTAAAGCAAAGTTGAAAAATAATGGCAATAAAGCATCGCCTCATCTCAAACAATCTTAACAGGAAACATATCACACAAATGCTTGCATATCCACACTCTGCTATACATTTCATTCAGACACATTTTTATTAGCCTTACCAGTTTCATGGGGATACAAAACTTAATGAGAATAATATACAAGACATCCCTCCTA
>Ga0123357_10011126_pt1 | contig 11512 bp, 9 predicted proteins | sample TergutEmb28metaG_FD_89873 | JGI IMG/M metagenome (GOLD analysis project Ga0123357, IMG submission 89873) | Embiratermes neotenicus P4 segment gut microbial communities from Petit-Saut dam, French Guiana - Emb289 P4 | ecosystem: Host-associated > Arthropoda: Insects > Digestive system > Gut ...
ATTATTATTATTATTATTATTATTATTATTATATGCCTCTACATGTTTCAAGCACTGTTCTGCTCATCATGAGGAGGTCAAATTGTATTATACAGCATCTGGCATCCTCACACTGAAACAAGTGAGTGGTCTAAAATTACTAAAATACAGTTCTATAAATATGAGCACATAGTAGTAAAAGTGCTTGAAACATGTAGAGGAATATAATAAACTTATTATAAAACAAGAATTTGTCCATTAAGTTGATCAATTGCTAAGATTATACTGAGCTGCATGGTCAGCAAAACATCAATATCTGCTTCTGTAGTTAATGAGGCATAACTGTGAATACCTCACTTATATTCAGTACAGTGCCAACTGGTGGGATAATCTGGGAACAGTGAACTGAACAGAAGGTGGAAGGAAATGGTCACAGCTTGATGTGTGGTACTGCCTGTGAATGGATGAGGGACTGAGGACCTCAGTCAGGACAGATGGTCTATGGACTGAGGTCAGGACAGCTGGAGCAAGAACTGAAAACTTTAAGACAGGTGGTCCATGGACTCAGGACTGTATGCCAGCTGGTCCATGGACAGAGGACCTCAGGACAGCTGGTCCAAGAACAGAGGAAATTAGGACAGCTGGTATATGGACTAAGGACCTTATACAGGACAGCCAGTCTACTGACTGAGGACCATACGACAGCTGGCCCAAGAACTGAGGACCTTTGTCAGGACAGCTATTCCAAGGACTGAGGACCTTAGGACGGCTGATCAACAAACTGAGGAAGTTAGCCACAGCAGCTGGTCTATGGACTGAGGTCAAGAAACCTGGTACATGAACCAATAACCTGCCAAATACAGAGGGGGACATTGGATAAGTGACAATACAAGCGCCTAAGTCCGTTTCATGGAAGTGTTATAATATTCTAACTCTACTAACAAATTCGTAAGGTGCGCCATAGCCTTGGAATTAATATTTTTTACAAGTTTTACTCATTTATCTAATCACTGCAGCAGAAAGAGTTAATGTGAGTAATGGCTGCCCGTGCCAGCTCCTTAACATTGTGACACCAATTTAACAAGTTAATATTTTAAATTTTTTGGCAATTTTTCTTGTCATGGATCATTCACTTGTGTCATTGCCATAATAAGAAAGATTTTCACTTAAGGACAGAAAATACTGACGTGGTAATTAAATACAACAACAGTAAGACAGCACAACAACTGTTTAAACTATCTGTGCTACAGTAACTGCATAATCGAGTAAAATGTTTGAGATTTCATACTTCTGTTTTCAATTACAATAAATAAGTAACTAAACAATTTTCACTAAACACTAGAGCAAATGCAAAATCCCTTGGTTTCAATCCATTGGTATTTGTAACTGGCTCTCTACAATTTCCTACAATATTATGGATTTCAGCATTTCCTATTGTAGCGTTCAGGGCTCCTGAGAGCAAGATGACTATTAGATGAGACTGAAACAGGTTTATGAAGGCCTAACTCATGACAGTCACTATTATTATTATTATTATTATTATTATTATTATTATTGTGATTGCATTGCAGTTCTCTGTTCAACAATAATGTGTACAACTGACCACAGTATTAGACTTGAAAAGGCAAAATGGCACTTTTTCTTTACAGTGATATTTAGGAAGAATTAAAACTGACCGTCTCTTTGGTGTCATGACCCCCTTCTTTTGCAGTATTGAGTTAATATCACCACGATCCTTTTGGGCAGTTGCTTGTTTTTTCTTCAACTCTTCCAATAATCTGAATATTTCTGTGTCTGCAACATCATATGCTGTTTGACCCTGCACAAGGGGAAAAAATGTAGCATGTATATTCATTTCAACCCAGAAATTACTAAGCTAATATTCCTGGGCATCACACTGACGTGGACATTGATTTGAGCTGTAATGAAGAAGAGAAAGGAGGAAACAGGTATCCTAAACCATCAGCCTCACAACTGGTGTCCACTTAGGCATTTGAAATGTACCAGATTCACCATCAATGGCAGAGAATACGATTTTTTTTTTACTTCTCATCAATCACTGTTAAAGGATCATTAACATTAAAAAAAACGCAACTAACCAATTCATACAGCATAATGTAATAGCTACAATACTGTGATCAGAATATTAGACAATGCAGCCAAGTGCCATTTAAGATACTACCTTTTGAAAGATTTGTAACCACAAGAAAACACACACACCATCAATCAACCAAGCACAAGAGTTCATTTCTCTGCTGTCTTTAACCATTAATAAGATGGTCAATGTATGTATGACGTAACATCATGTGCATTTGTGGACCTAAGTATCCAGAATGCACTGCGCATGTGCATAATGTCATATGTGACCTACACTGCTCTACAATATTTTTCCACATTATCTCATTAACAGTACAATTTTTGAGAAAAAGTTATTAATCACAAAATGTGTGTTTTCATTTCCTCCACAACTTTTGTCTGAAACATTTCTCATTCTGAGAAGAAATGAGACAGCCATGATCAGGAATGTATGACGGTCTTCATTTAAGTACGCTTTTCCAATTTTAACTAAACTTGAATTTTCTAAACAGATTTTCACAAAATACTCATATATCAAACTTAATGAAAATCCTTTGGAGCCAAGTTGTTCCATGCACACACAAAGAGACATGACCAAGACAACAGTAGCTTTTCACAATTTTGCAAACGTGCCTAAAAACCAAACAGTGACATTCTTCATTATCAAATGTAATGGTGAATGGTCCAGTATGTGCACTAAGATGTCAAAAACATGCAATACTAGCACTAGCCTTTGCATTTCACACCGTGTCACTGTCCGTTGGAGGTTCTTCTACCCCACAACAATCGGATGTATCCCAACTTCCCTTTTCAATCCTTTAGATGAACTTGGAAAGTAAGGAGGACAGTCTAGCACTTCACAGCATGAGATCTCAGGTGCATCAAAATAGTGTTCATTTATACATGCCACTTTATTTGTTTTGAACAATCTAATACACTTCAGTCCCCGGACACTGCTTCCTTACAGTGTCTCCACTAACCCCCCACCCCCCTTTCCTAAATTTTTAATCCCCTCTGCACTTCTATCCCATCAAACCCCAGGGTGACACCTCCAACACCCTTGGTCACGTTTTACTCTTTGTTGGCTGACCAATTTAAAATTCTTGGAAGTTAAGCTTAAATTTCCATGGAAAAAAGTTGCGAACTTCTTCACCAGAATAAAACCGTAAATTTGTCACCAAAAAAAATTGAATTTCCAAATGCCAGGTCCCTGCAACTAGCTTTGAAGCTGTCACCTCTGGAGGGACATGGGTGAAAGTGACAGGGTTGAGGGACAGAAATCCTTTCTCACAGAGGGTGGTCCAGTAGACTGCTAATGTTGGGCTACACAGGGATGTATTAGCAATTTAAATCTCTGTCCTTATAAAACTAATACAAAACATATTCCATGAACTGTAAGTGACTAATTTTGTTTAAATGCGCCATTTCACAAGACTGTCAACTGTTAACCTACTACCTTATTAGTAGCACATGAATGACTAAGTATGGAGAACTGGTGGCATGATAGTGACACACGAACAGTAAAGTACTCGGACAATAACCTGTCCCACTGCCACTCTGTCAACCACATACACCACACGGACAGGCCTCGAATGAACCTGGTCCAATGTGATCAGAAGCCAGCGACCACCTGCCTGAGACAGCCGAGACCTATGGGTGACTAATCATTCACATGTGTATCCAGACTAGTTGGAAGTTGCAGAAGGGACAGAGCAACACAGTAACAGTTATAACACTGCAATATACATTATTTCAATGAAAATTTTCAGTACAACTATGCTTCTTATATTGAACTGACATAAGGTAACCTGAGGACTAGCATGTCAAAGGCAGACAGCCATGTGGTGGTGGTGGTGGTGGTGGTGGTGGTGGTGGTGGTGGGGGAAGGCATAAAACTTTGGACACCCCTACCAAAGTTTGGTGTTTCAACAGTGTGGCTATGATACAGATACTGGATCCCGCAATCTACTCAACATTTAAAATATTAGGTAACCTAATTAAAATGATGACATAACCACGGTTTCTACAGCTGTAACAGGAACAACCTGGATGTATGCTACTCCTTATCTTACAACTTGATATCCCAGTGAAACATCATAATTTGTACTATGTGGCAAATTGGCTACTGTCTGAACACTTTCTGTCCCAATTAACAAACTATTTTTATCATCACAGACAACATGACACATATTTATGTATCTTTTGAGTGTCTTATTTAATGTAAATGTCAGTTGCGCTGGCTCAACAGTGTGATGGATAAACTTGTATGGAGCATCAGTGGAATGACAGTGATGAAGGAAAATTGAAATACTTGAAAAATCTGTCCCAATGCCAAGTCATCCACCATAAATCCCACACAGACTAGGCTGGGATCAAACCCAAACCCACACAGTACGAGACTGAAAATTTAAAGCCCTTGTATATACTTTATTAACTGTTGCAATACTGACAGGAAAAACAAACATTTTCAAGTTTATAAAATGGCAGTTGCCTACCACATAATTCTTCATGTCCATATCACAGAACTCTTCCACCAGCATTTCACATGCTTCCTTTTGCCCCCAGTGTGCTGCAGCATGCAGTGGGGTCCATCCATCAAGATCTTGTGAATTTAAATTTGCACCACCTTGTAATAGAACACTGCAAACAGAACAGCAAACATACATTAAGATATGGTCATGTTACGCAAGTCCAATTTATTACAGTTCAGGTTCAGTGTTACTAAGCAACTGCATGCAGCAGAGTCCTGTTTGAGCAGACAGTCAAGGCATTCCCAGCATTTTATGGAACACAGAAGTTAATTACTGTGTTCATAAGTGCCCACTGCTTGTCCCAATCCTCAAGCAGATGAGTCCAGTGCACACCCTCACATCCTGTTTAAGATACACTTTAATATTATTCTCCCATCTATGCACGTCAACTCCCAGGTCCTGCATATCATTTTATAACATGGTGACATTTATGAGTGGGAGCTGTTAGCCCCTTGGCAAATTTTGAAAGACCACCCCTTGTCAGCTGGCCAAGACTGCTTATTCAACAAATTCACAGCTACCCTCCACAACTAGACACTTATATTCATGTTCAGTAAAGGTAAAGCAATGCCATTACAGGCCTGGACAGGCCCTGAGAGTTCCAGAAGTTTGAGGCTCCCAGATTTCAAGACAATCGGCACATGAAGGTGGTAAGGTTGTCAGCCCTAGGCACCGGCCGCTTTCACCCCCTGGGAAATATTTCTATTACAGAGTGGGTCGACCACAGGCCCACAGTGATTCATGTTCAGTGGTTACTGGATATTAACTTCTGTTAATGGTTTACTGACCCTTTACTTTAACCTTCTGTGCCAAAATCAATTATGACATCAAGCACAATAGCTTCGGCAGGTCAATCAGGGCCATGCTGTGTATGTGCCACTTCATACTCCCACACCACTATGGCAGAGGTGAAAAATGTATGTTGGCAGTGTTGGGAATTAAAAAGAAAAGAAAAAGAAAAGAAAGAAAATAATAATAATGATAATTTTTACATACAGTCGGTCAGTCAGTGTCTGGAAGTCCAGTGAACCAGGTCTGAGTTCTACAAAGCACTTCCCATGATGTACTGACAAAATAAGCCATATGCACTGTCCCCAGTTAAAGAATGCTCACAACAGAAATAGGTAAATAGTCATAAAAATAGATGTAAATAATTTTTACAGAAACTCACACTTGACTGATGTCCCACACCTACATCCACAATTCACATTTTTTCCCCCTTTATCCTAGCAATGACATTACTTTGTGTCTGTCCCAGAATAACATCATGGGGAAAGAAACTGAGTGCAACTCAAATGCATGCATGCATGCCAAAACAAATTTAAACTGTTTTAGTTTTCCCGCTTTAAGTGAATGACTGTTTTGTTCACACTGCACACCAACATTACTACTTTCCAAGCCAAAGGGTGTGACAGCCAGACAATATGAACTACAAGGTCACGTAATTAATCAAGCGGAATGCAGAAACTGCTGCTGCTGCTGCTGCCACAGGTATTTTATCACATTTAAACTTGCAACAACCAGGGTAGGTACATAAATTTTGGCACATGGTTTATAAAAAGCGTATTACTTGGCCATAAAAAGATAAAATTATAAAATAAATGACATTTTGTGAAAAATAAAGAGAAATTATACATCATGTCATAAAAATTAGGTAAATTTCTGTCTTGCCTAAATACATCAAATGAATTTCTAGTGGTGTTTTATTTTCTGTGCATACTGATGTATGTGAATGCGGTCATTTAAGGTTAATTAGCAACCGTAATGCATACAGACAAGTCACATGCAACCTGAAAAAATTTTAGCATGTAATTTGGTGCAGGCATGATAGGTACGTACTTGTCACTTTGTAACATAGTCCCAAATTTGGTGCAGACAGGTCAATACACATTTGTCAGTTTGCAACATAATTCCAAATCAACAACACACAATGCCTGCTTCTAACACTTGATAACTCATTGTGCGTAAAGCTGCACACAGTAGGGTCTTACACATTACAGTTTTTAGTTGGCTCATGTTCACATGAGGGTGAAATGTGGAAAAATGATTGGCATGATAGAGTGGACACGAAACTCAGTGACTATGCCAATTTCAATGTAATATCAGACCACTTCCTTGAACAGTGTCAGTAAAACATGAAAACTGTGATATCCAGTGTCCTGCAAGATCCAAAAGATGTATTTCTCATATGCAAATTAGATATAATAATAGTATGAAAAACATAGTTGACAAGGCCACAGTATAATTTCAGATTCTAGTCTTCTGATGTATTCCAGTTAAAAATACAGCTAAGTGCAGTTGTGTCTTGTGCTTGTATATTAAAAAACTTCTTAGGCCACAGCCTGAAGATGGCTGTATGGAAAAACAAAAAGCTGAACCATGTTGCTGCTAAGATTGTTTAATTATCTTTTAACTGTATTCACATAATAGAGGTTGTGTTAGACTGTACAATTATATATATATTCTATTAATTATTGAACACACAATGGGGAAGCCTCACCTGAAAACCTGAAAATAATACTATTACTCTCTGATGTTTTCTATTTCGTTAGACTTATACACAAATTTGACCTCTGGCTTGTTATGAAATGAACACCTAACAAATGGTAACCAACAGGAAGAAACACACGCACTGAAAAAAAGACACCATCATGATGACTGGGCTTTCACATTTTTGAGGGTTAACAGGCACACCCTTGTTTTATGCCCCAGCTGAATTCCTGAAAAATGAGTGTAACTAAAAACCACATAAATCAAACACAATATTCCCAACAGAAATAACGAAGCATTAGCATTATAGAATGCAGCCAGCCAAAGGGTGTCAAAGTCACATCTAACAAGAGAGAATGCAAATTAAGAAGTGGTGTAAATTCACAAGGAGCACAAACGCAAAAATACACTTAAAAAAAAGTACAGAACAAGGGCTAGACACAACTAAACTGCAGCCATACTGGAGATATATGACAGCAATAATAGAAAGCCAAAACAAGCATTCAATGAAGTTAATACAGCATACAGTTACCTCATTACTTTGATATAGCCTTTAGCAGCAGCAACATGCAGTGCTGTGGCACCAGTCTTTGGATGCGGTACGTCCGCAACATCCTCACTGTTTAACCATTCCTTTGCATCTTCCAACATCATTCTCTCCTCTTCATTACGAGCTTCATCACAATCAATCCCTGAGTAAGAGAAAGGTTCACCCTTTTACAAATGCAGAATTAATATGTCTCTCATGGCATCACAGGACTAGTACCATACAAAAATGTTCATCAACTGCACTTTTAAAAACAGAATAACCCTCTCTAAGCTCAAGCTCAAATGCCAAATCATAAAATAAAAGTCTTCATTTGGGCAAGAGAAAGCAGCATGTTTATTTCCAGAGGTTCATCAGAATGTCCCCACAGACACTGGTGTCATGTCACTGTGATGCCCCTTCTGCAAAGAACAGCACTCACACAGTCGTGATGAACAGCCTCCAAGTGCACTACAAACAAGTTGGCACAGACCAACTGTGGAAATGCCTCACCACATCACCAAACCTTCCATCTACGAGTTACTGTGCCCCCTATTCAAATCACCCTTTGCACATCTCCAAAAGATTGAAGCTGACACAGACTAATGCCCACTTAGGTTAAAAACAGCAAAAGAGATGCCAGGCACATTCGCATGCACACAGACTTCAGAGGCATCACAATGAGAGCACAAAATGTAGCACAGATTCAGCAACAAGCAGCCCTGTACTGGACTGCACAGGTCAACATGGCACAACTGCACACCGCAGGTGCTGGATAAAGACGTTCTCAATAAATGTGCGGTCCTGCATCATTTTCGACAAACTTGTTGTACCTCCTATTTTCAAAGCCTGCCTCCAGAAAAAATGCACTTTGAACTTTTGGCATTACCACCCCCACCCTCCACGCCCATCAGTGCCTAGACCTCACAGGCATTCTTCTCTCTAGGCATCTGAATCACAATTTTGTATGCATTTATGAGGCATGTTCAATAAGTAAGGTTCTCTAGCCTGTTAACTTTTGTATTAATCAAGAATTTTATTTTCTAGCACAGGCAGTGTTTGCAGTAGAGGCAATATGCAACAGATTCTGCACGTGTCAGTGAGTCAGTCAGGTCAGTCAGTCATCAGTCAGGTAAGTCAGATGGTTTTCATGGGATAATATGTACAATGGTAACAATGGAAACTTGTCCAACAACGAAGTTCACAGACTAATTTTTTCATGAGAAAAACATGTTTCTCCCATCAAAACGCACAATCAACTAAGAGAAGAGCATGATGAGAACAGTGAGAGTACAGCAAATCATAAAAATGTGCAGGCAGTTTTAAAATGGATGAAAATACATTCATCATCATGATTGCACTGGTTTACCCAGAATATCCAGGACGAATGTCAACACAGCACAAGTCAGGGAAGCGATTTTGGGCAGCTAAGCAACACTTGTGAGGTCACCAATCCTACAATACTGAGGAAGTAGATATGCCTGTTAGTGAATGGCTGTGAATGCAAGAGCCGGACTTCTATCTTGACAAAATTTTTAAACCTCAGCAAATGGGACAAATGGGGATTATGTTGAAAAAATGACACTTAAGTGACAAAAATGAGCTATGCTTAAAGTGTAATGACCTCTCATTTAATTTACGATCTCAGGTATCTTGCTGATTGACTATACTTTGTATCAACTTCTCCATGCACACTGTGTATGTTCTGGCATTCTCCCCGATATGTACATCCCAGTAATATCTGCTGAACAGTACTGACAACTAAACTTACTCCATTTCCCACCACTTCCTTTTCCTTAAATTCACAAATTTTTCTCAGCAAACTGTTTTCAAGAAATTTACGTAAGCATCATTCTCTTATGTTGACAGAACAAATGTATCAACATGAGAACTGGAACATTCAAATGAAATTTACCAAAAAAGAAAAAATAATCATCATTCATCCTATATGAAACTCCAAGAGATGTTTATCATCACTTCCCTTAGCAGGGGTTAACAAAACATCCAGATGCCTTACCTTTAGCATTGATATTCTGCTGAAGCATGTCTTCCATCTCATCTGATTCAGCAATATCAAGGGGCAGTTCAGCATCATTGTTAACAGCAGCAACATTGGCACCATGTTCAATCAGGTACCTGAAAATTTGATGTATGTAAATAGGATGGCATCTGGTAACAGTGTGACTGTATGTGACACATTCACACTTGGCTAATGGCAGCACTGTGTTCTTCAGCTACTTAATGTGCACAAAACTTAAACTTCTGTCTACAGCACACAATGCTGAACCAGTAGCAATCTTCAGTGAATAATGTTTTAACACAGGAGCTTTACACTCCAGCCTTAAGTATCCAAAGTGCGGGATTTCGGAAAATGGCTTATGTTTACATCTTAAAGACCGTGCAGTTTTCATATGTGTAGAACAATTTGACAGGCATTTAAAACAATAAGAAAATACTGTTGGAATTATATAAGATAGTGGTGTTACCAATACAGGTGTGCGAACTGGACTTCATTGAAATGGCATGACACAAGAATTGAGATAGTGGAGATACAAGCTTTCAGGTCACTCGTAGGATATACACACGACAAAATTAGGCAATAAGAGAAGAAATAAGTATAGGTAATTTAAATGAAGTTGCTGTGGATATGGAAGCAAATAGACACAACAATTATTCAGGATCAATGGGCCATACATTCTGAAGTTAGTGTATGAAGACCAACACTACTACAGAAGGCCTGGATGGCAGAAACCCTGTTGTTGTTGTTGTTGTTGTTGTTGTTGTTGTTGTTACTGCTGCTGCTGATAATGATGATATTTTGAAGCTATATTATCTCAATAAAACTGAAGTTTTAAAAACAAAATCCACTTACTGGCATAAAAAATTTAAAATACTCACTATACACCAGCTTCCAGTTCTTTACAATTCCTTTCTTTATTCATCTTTCACTTCTTCCACACAAGCTAACTATTTTTATCCTTGTTGTATTCTTTCTTTTAGGTGATTCCCCGTGCATCTGAATTTTACGTGCTGACATTTTGGAACACTGTCTGTTCCATCTTCATCACAGGTGGAGGAAGAAAGAACTTTTATCCTGCTTCAGAAGGTAACTGAAACTTCTGACAACAAACGCATGTGGCAGTTCGTAGGACGTTTACAGCACGCAAGATCTGAGGAGCTGAGTGTTCAGGTCTTCTGGGATGTGACACACTGTCACATCCCAGTAGATCAAAATCCTAAGTGTCTTGTAATTAGGAACGTGACTTCATGCATGTTTAAACATTTTTTCCACCAGCAATAAGTGTTGCTCTTCAAGACAAGTCTGCCTGCTGTCAGAAGAACTGTATAGAGCCAGTTTACCCTACCTGTTTCATCTGTTACACACCAATGTTTGGGGTTCTGCAGTTTTTATAGAAAGAAAAATCAGCTACATCATTTCAGTCCCAACTCTCACACACTACATGGCTTCTCTGACATTGAAATATAAAAGACAATAACTGAAGACAGCTACAAACAGGCGACCAAGGAGACTGTGACAGAAATAAGGAGCAAGATTACGTGGGCTGTGCCACAGGTCAGGTAGCTGTCACTGGCTGCTTAACAGAGAAGCCTGAGTTCAATCTCAGGCCACTCCATGCGGAATTTTTGGTTGACAAAGTGGCAATGGGGGCACGTTTTGCTCCAAGTATGTCAGTTTTCTCCTGTGAGTACCATTCCATCAACAACCCATACTCACTCATACTACTGACACCATATACTCTCAGCAAGTGGCAGTGTCATGAAATAGCACACTTAAAAAAAAAAAAAAAAGATAACCGGGGAGAAAAAAAAAAATCCCACCCAACAAAAAAAAACAAAAGGAAAAAAAAAAAAAACCCAAAACACCAGACCCACCCGAGAAAGGGAACAA
>Ga0123357_10011127_pt1 | contig 11511 bp, 9 predicted proteins | sample TergutEmb28metaG_FD_89873 | JGI IMG/M metagenome (GOLD analysis project Ga0123357, IMG submission 89873) | Embiratermes neotenicus P4 segment gut microbial communities from Petit-Saut dam, French Guiana - Emb289 P4 | ecosystem: Host-associated > Arthropoda: Insects > Digestive system > Gut ...
AAAATTATTATTTGAACAGACATTATAATTTACAAAATAAATATGAACTATACTACAGAATATAATATAATTATATTATTATAAAAATAAAAAGGATGATTGAGTATATGCCAAATAACACAGCCAATATCGGCTTTGAACAACAAATATGGGCGGCGGCTGATATATTGCGCGGCAACATGGATGCCGCAGAATATAAACATGTCGTATTAGGATTGATTTTCTTAAAATACATATCTGATAAATTTGATGAACGGTATAATGAACTTAAAGCCGATGATGACGATGTTGAAGATAAAGACGCATATACAGAAGTAAACGTCTTTTTTGTACCGCCTACGGCACGATGGAGCGTTATTGCCGAATCTTCGCACAAAGAAGAAATCGGCATGATAATTGACGACGCTATGCGGGCAATCGAAAAAGAAAACAAACGGCTGAAAGATATTCTGCCGAAAAATTACGCCCGAGACGAGTTAGACAAGCGCAGGCTTGGAAACGTCGTTGATTTATTCACTAACATAAAAATGATTGAACACGGGAGCGAAAAAGACATACTCGGTCGCACTTATGAATATTGTCTCGCTAAATTCGCCGAACAGGAAGGCAAACGCGCTGGAGAATTTTATACGCCGTCATGTGTTGTGCGAACGCTTGTCGAAGTGCTTCAACCATTTAAAGGGCGTGTATATGACCCATGCTGCGGTTCAGGCGGAATGTTTGTGCAATCCGCGGAGTTTGTATCACATCATACGGGTAACATCGGCAATCTCTCGATTTACGGGCAGGACGCAAACCCTACAACCCGCAAAATGGCGTTGATGAATCTTGCCATTCGCGGAATCGAAGCCGACCTCGGCGGCTATAACGCCGATACTTTTCACAACGATTTGCACCCGCAGTTAAAAGCAGACTTTATACTCGCTAATCCTCCGTTTAATCTATCGGACTGGAACGACGGCTCATTGAACGATAACCCGCGCTGGAAATACGGCTTACCGCCGAATGGCAACGCAAACTTCGCATGGCTGCAGCACATGATTTATCATCTCTCGCCGAACGGCAAAATTGGCATGGTTCTTGCTAACGGTTCGCTGTCATCACAGAGCGGCGGCGAGGGTGAAATCCGACGCAGAATTATCGAGGACGATTTAGTCGAGTGTATTATCGCCATGCCGACGCAGTTATTTTATACAACGCAAATTCCTGTGTCATTATGGTTTTTGAACAGAAATAAATCACAGAGAAATAAAACGCTGTTTATTGACGCGCGCAAAATGGGAACTATGGTAAGCCGCAGTTTACGCGAAATGACCGACGGCGACATAGAAAAAATATCACAGACTTTTAATGATTTCGTCAGCGGAGATTTAGAAGATGAAAAAGGATTCTGCGCTGTTGCGACCACGGAAGAAGTCGCAAAGCAGGATTATATCCTCACGCCGGGACGCTACGTCGGCATAGAGGAGCAGCAGGACGACGGCGAGCCGTTCAACGATAAAATGGCGCGATTGACCGGCGAGCTTTCTGAAATGTTCAAGCGTTCGCATGAATTGGAAGGCGAGATAAAAGAAAGATTGGGGCGATTGGATTTGAGGTGTGACGAAAAACTCGCAACACCGTCGCGAGAAATTGGCTGGATTAATATATAGAAAAGTTCAGACAATATCTGCACAAGAATTGTTGTATTATATTTGTATAGATTTTTTTAAAGTTGTATGTTTTTGTATAACTTTATAATGTATAATTGGACTTAATAAAAGAGAACTTGCGAGGAGTTAGAATATGAAATTTGAGGATTGGATTAATATAGGATTAGGAGTAGGCGTAATTGTTAGTTTAGCTGGCATATTTTATATTGGTAAAAAAGAATTCGGACATATATCACAAGATGAAGCTGAACTTTCAAAACAAGTAATAGATACTGCAAATAATACGGGAAAACTATTTATAGATAACGAAGAAACAAAACAAGTTAGCGATATAGTTACAGAATTTGCCAAAATGGGCTTTGATTATTTGAAAGAACCGAAAAAAATTGGAGGCGATTGGATTTGAAGTCTGAGCGGATAACTATGCCCATTGGCGAAGTTATTGATTTTATTGATTATCGCGGAAAAACACCTCCAAAAACAACATCAGGAATTCCATTAGTTACTGCGAAGATTGTTAAAAATAATGTGATTCAAGAACCCACAGAGTTTATCGATACGAAATTTTACGATGAATGGATGACAAGAGGTATTCCTAATTATGGCAATGTTATATTTACAACTGAAGCACCATTAGGCGAAGTTGCTCAAATAAAAACGACTGATAAACTTGCTTTTGCACAACGAATAATTATAATGCAAGGGAAAAGTGATATAGTTGATGATACATTCTTATTTTATGCGCTACAATATGAAACTAATAAAAAGCGTATTGAAGCACGCAGCTCAGGAACTACAGTTTTCGGAATAAAAAGTGTAGAATTAAAAAAAGTCCTTATTGATATGCCTGACCTTGAAACACAACACGCTATCGCCGACACGCTCTCCTGCCTCGATGACAAAATCGCATTGAACAACCGTATAAACAAAACGCTTGAAGAAATGGCACAGGCGATTTTCAAGTCGTGGTTTGTGGATTTTGAGCCGTTCGGCGGAGTTATGCCAGAAGATTGGAATTATTATATTCTAAATGACCTTTGCTTGTTAATTTCAAAAGGGATAACTCCAAAATATGATGACAAAAGTAATCAAGTGGTTATTAATCAGAAGTGTATTCGTAATAAACAATTAGATTTGTCACTTGCTCGGACGCATATTTCAAATAATATAAATGAAAAATGGCTTAATTACGGAGATATATTGATTAATTCAACTGGCGAAGGAACTCTTGGTAGAGCGGCACAATTTTTTTATGATGGTGATAATTATACTGTTGATTCTCATATAACAATCGTTCGCCCAGCACAAAAATGTTATATATACTATCTCGGACAATGGTGTTTATTGCGTGAAAAAGAATTTACAGAAATGGCTTCTGGGAGTACAGGACAAACAGATTTACCCCGCGAACGATTAAAAACAATGGACTGCTTACTTCCCAACATTGATACATTGGAACATTTTAATCATATTATACAACCGATTTTAGAAAAACGAATATTAATCCAACAAGAATCCGCACATCTCGCCGCAATTCGTGATGCGTTGCTACCGAAGCTGATGAGCGGGGAGTTGCTTATAAATTAATTTTAATAAATAACAATTTGTCAACGCATAAATATTGAAAGGACGATTAAAATGCGAAAAAGGAGTGTTAAATCAGTAAAAGATGAACTCATTAAAAAATCACGCGAAGCAATGCTTGCGGCGGTACAAGTTTATAATAATCCACAAATTACTTTTAAAACAGAAATATTTATTACCTGTTCCATGATAGCTTGGACATATTTAATGCATTCCTATTACCGAAGTCAAAAAATTGACTACAGATATTATGATATAAATAATAAACGTAAAAAATACCATAGAACAAAAAATGGTGCTATCAAGCACTGGGAATTGGAACGATGTATCAATTATAACGATTGTCCGCTGGATTCAGGGACAAAAAACAATTTAAAATTTTTAATTGGAATTCGGCATGAAATCGAACATCAAATGACAAACAGAATAGATGAGTTTCTTAGTGCAAAACTTCAAGCCTGTGCGATTAATTATGATTATTATTTGCAAAAATTATTTGGTTTAAAATATAGTGTTTCTAAAGAATTATCTTTAAGTATTCAGTTTTCAGCAGTAACCCCAGAGCAAGTCGAACAATTACTTGACAATGATATACTAATTAGTAATATTAAAAATTTTATTGCTTCATTTGAAAATAAATTAACCGATTCTGATATTTATAATTCGAGATATGCTTATAGATTATTATTTGTACCAATTAATGCAAATAGAAAAGGACAAGCGGACAAAGTAATTGAATTCGTAAAAGCTGATTCATCTCTTCAAGAGGAAATAGAACGTGTATTGATAAAAGAAACAGAAAAGAATAAATATCTACCTTCTGATATTATTTCGGTAATGAAAAAAGAAGGATTTAATAAATTTAATATGACAAGACATACAGAATTATGGAAAATATTAGATGCGAAAAATAAAAATAAATATTACGGCACAAAAGTATCTAAAACGTGGTATTGGTATGATTCATAGCTTGAAATTGTAAGAAAGCATTGCCAAGAAAATCGAGAAAAATATAAATAGGAGGTTCCCATGCCCTACACCGAAGCAAACTACGAAAACGCCATAAATATTTCTAACGCTTGACAAAGGCAATGATTTGTAGTATAATGTAATTACAAAGATATACAAACGGAGGTTATATTAATTTATGGCTACTATTCAAATTCGTGTGGACGATAATATGAAAGCGGCGGCTGATTCTCTTTTTGCCGCTCTTGGTCTTGATACTTCAACTGCGGTTAGAATGTTTATTTCCGCCGCTCTCGAACATGACGGAATACCTTTCGCTGTCAAACGTATAAGTGAACGAAAACCCAACGCAGAACTTCGGGAAGCAATGGAAGATATACGCTTAAATCGAAATTTACACGGACCATATAAAACAGTAGATGACGCAATGAAAGCGTTAATGGAGGATTAGCCTGAAAAATACAAAGACCCATAAGCTTAAAGGGGAATTTAAGGATTACCGCGAGTGTCATATTGAGCCGGATTGGCTTTTAATTTACCAGATAATTGAAGATGAATTAATTCTTTTGGCTTCCGGTACAGGCACTCATTCTGACCTTTTTGATGAATAGATAAGGAGATTTTGTTATGCCCTACACCGAAGCAAACTACGAAAACGCCATAATCGAAATGTTCCGCGACACGCTCGGCTATGCCTATACTTACGCGCCCGACGTTGCAAGGGTTTATTCCGACCCATTATATATGGACGAATTCCTGTCCGCTTTGCGCCGCGTTAATCCAAAACTTCCGGAAGCCGCGATTGCCGAAGCTGTGTATAAACTGCGTAATTTCGAGAGCGGCGACCTGCTCAAAAAGAATAAACAATTCATGGATTATCTGCAAAACGGCGTATCCGTGAATTATTTTTATGACGGTGAACAACGGGCGGCGTTGGTATATCTTGTTGATTTTGAAAACACCGAACACAACAGTTTTGTCGTTGCCAATCAATGGACGATTATCGAAAATTCAGAAAAACGTGCGGATATTATTATATTTTTAAACGGTCTGCCTGTCGTGTTGTTTGAGTTGAAATCTCCGTCACGCGAGGAAACCGGCGCAAGCGAAGCCTATCTTCAGCTACGGAATTATATGCACGAAATCCCGTCGCTGTTTATATACAATGCGTTTCTCGTGATGAGCGACCTCGCCATATCAAAAGCTGGGACAATTACATCAAGCGAAGACAGATTTATGGAGTGGAAAACAAAAGACGGCAGTTATGAAAATACACAGTACGCAATGTTTGATACGTTTATCGAGGGAATATTTGATAAAGGGCGACTGCTGGATATAATCAAAAACTTTATATGCTTTTCGAGCGATATAAAGATTCTCGGCGCATATCATCAGTATTTCGCTGTGCGTAAAGCTGTAATGTCAACGGCGAAAGCTGTTGAAACTGACGGAAAAGGCGGCGTATTCTGGCATACGCAAGGCAGTGGGAAATCGCTATCTATGGTGTTTTACGCTCATTTGTTGCAGGAAACATTAAACTCACCGACTATTGTTATGATAACCGACCGCAACGATTTAGACGAACAGCTTTTTGGGCAGTTCGCTAAATGCGCGGAATTTCTGCGTCAGAATCCTGTGCAAGCCGAAAGCCGTTCCAACCTAAAAGAATTGCTCGCGGGGCGAGAAGCAAACGGTATTATATTTACAACAGCGCAAAAATTCGAGGAATCGTTTGAGGTTCTCTCCGACCGCCGAAATATTATTGTTATGGCTGACGAAGCCCATCGCAGTCAATTCATAAATGAAAGAGTTGACGAGAGCGGACGCATACAAAAATCATTCGGACTTATAATCCGCGAGAGTTTACCTAACGCAACATATATAGGTTTTACGGGTACGCCGATCTCAAACAAAGACCGTTCTACAATAGAAGTTTTCGGAAATTATATAGATATATATGATATGACGCAGGCAGTCGAGGACGGTGCAACACGCCCGGTCTATTATGAAAGCCGCGTTATTAACTTGAAATTAGACGAAGATATATTGCGGCTTATTGACGCCGAATATGATATAATGGCTCAGAACGCCGAAGAATACGCAATCGAAAAAAGTAAAAAAGAACTCGGACAAATGGAGAGTATTCTCGGTGCAGAGCAAACAATAAACGCTTTATGCGAAGATATTATAAAACACTACGAAGATAACCGTCAAAATGAACTCACAGGCAAAGCAATGATAGTTGCATATTCACGCCCGATTGCTATGTCTATTTATCATACATTGCTTAAATTGCGCCCGGAATGGACGGATAAAGTCGGGGTAGTGATGACTTCCGACAATCGTGACCCAGAGGATTGGCGAGAAATAATCGGCAATAAACACCGTCGCAACGAAATGGCGAAAAAGTTTAAAGATAACGGCGACCCGTTAAAAATCGCAATAGTTGTTGATATGTGGCTGACGGGGTTTGATGCGCCGAGCCTTGCGACAATGTATGTTTATAAGCCGATGGCGGGACATAATCTAATGCAGGCAATCGCACGGGTGAACCGTGTTTATAAAGATAAAGAGGGCGGTTTGGTTGTAGATTACGTCGGTATTGCGTCTGCGCTTAAACAGGCGATGAATGATTATACCAACCGCGATAAAAACAATTACGGCGATACTGACATTGCGAAAACTGCTTTGCCGAAGTTTATTGAAAAGTTAGAAGTCTGCCGAAATCTGCTGCACGGGTTCAATTACTCCGGCTTTATGAGCGAATCAGCAACTGATTTAATACGAGCAAAAGCAATTAGCGGCGGCGTGAACTTTTTATCTGCTCCCGATAAAGAAAAACAACGGGAAGCGTTTATCAAAGAAGCAATGCTATTGCGTCAGGCGTTATCTCTCTGCCGTTCGCTATTAACCGCAGAACAACGATTTGAGGCGGCATATTTTGAAACGGTGCGGACTTTATTAACGCGGATAACAGGAGAAAGTAAACCATTATCGTTAAAAGAAATTAATGACCGAATCAATGAATTATTGAAAGCGAGCATTAAGAGTGAGGGCGTAATAAATTTATTTTCAGACGTTGATACAGAATTTTCGCTTTTCGACCCGAAGTTCCTTGAAGAAATCGGCAAGATGAAAGAGAAAAATTTAGCGGTAGAGATTCTGAAAAAACTGCTTGCGGAACAAGTATCGTTATATAAACGTACAAATCTTGTAAAATCGGAAAAGTTCTCTGAACGATTGGCACAGTGTATGAAAGCATATATAAACGGCTTGATTTCCAATGAAGAAGTTATTGCGGAATTAATGAAAATGGCAAACGATATGGCAAATGCACAGTCAGAGGGCGAAGCACTCGGCTTATCTAATGAGGAATTGGCGTTTTATGACGCTCTGACGCACCCAAAAGCCGTCAAAGATTTTTATCAAAATGAGGAACTCGTCTCAATAACCCGCGAACTAACCGATATGCTCCATAAAAACCGTACAATAGATTGGCAGAAAAAAGAATCCGCTCGCGCAGGTATGCGTCGCATGGTTAAAAAGCTGTTGAAAAAGTATAAATATCCGCCGGAGGGTATCGAGGACGCTATCGCGACTGTTATCGGACAATGCGAAATGTGGACGGATAATTAAGATTGCCAGACAAATTTTGACAGTTAGCCTCTTGGCAAACCCGCTTTTATAGCAGCATAGGCTAATAAAACGCTGTTTCCTTGATTTAAAAGTTGATTTATTAAATATATTTCGCATAGTCTTTATAGTTTATTTCAACGCTTTTAATCGCATTTCATACGCTTTCTCGTCGTGGGGCTTCTGAGCTTTCATAATGTCGTATATATCTTCGACAACGATGGCCGCAATTTTCTCTTTTGCCTGTTTCGCGGTATAACCCTCCGATTGCAGACGTTCAAAAGTTTCCCTCGCAATCGGCGGGGTGTTGTCGCTAAGCTGATTGTCAACCACCGACAGAATCAAGCGTTTCAGGTGCGGATTAGGCTTGGTAATATCTCCGTCGTCTTCATATGTTTCTACTGCCTCGTCATACTCCTCGTCGTCCGCGTCAGAGTACGTTTCATAGGGTTCGTCTTCTGCACCCGCCACATCAGATATTTCCGATAACATCTGGGAAACATCGAAATCGGAAGCCACATTTATATTTATATCCTCGCCGTTTTTATATACTTTGACTTCCTTGACGTGTCTGCGGTTCGACTTAAACATCAGGCGTTTGCGGGTTTTCAACTCATCTATCAAATCTCTGTACTTCTCATAATTCAAAAATTTATTGTTCAGGGAATACGAACTCTTATGCCCGAAATCCTCGTAAATACATTCATTCCATGCAATAGTGGCGCAATCTATAAGCTGAACTGTGTCCATAGTATCCATAAACGGGTCTATAAGCTGTAAAATCTTATCGGACAGGCGCATTTCATCGGGTGCGCCGTCTAAATCAAGTATGTCGTTTCCGTATGTTTCTTCCATATGTTTTCTGAAGTCTGGCGATACATCACTGCTATGCCTTTTGCGGGGATAGTTGTGACTTCTTTTTTTCTTGCTCATGTAAATTTTTCTCCCATTTTGTTTGTATTGATTTTCTCTCTATGATTTTTTAAAATATCATCCATAAATATAAATTCAAATTTTATCCTTAAATGCGCCTTATTAATTCGATAAATTTTTTTACTAAATAATTATGCCTATTACGCAAAAATTTTTTAAAATTATCTTCCGTAAAATCTACACCCTTAATAAAGTCTATTTCAGTTCTATCAGGATAGTTAAGTTGGTCAAGAATCGTATTTGAATCCAATATACTTAATGAAATTTGTTCGTCAATATATTCATACAGAGTTATATCTTTTTTACTTCTATTCTCAAAAATCGGAAGAAAACACAAATTCCCTATTGCCGCAAATGGTCCGTCTTTAAATTTGACTTTTAAACGGTTCAGAGGTATAATATGCTCAAAATCAAATCCTTTGTTGCTTAATGATGCCTGAGATTTCGGAGATATTGTATAAAGATAATTTAAAAATAATTTTTGAATTATATTTAATCGTTGTGATGGTTTTTTTTCTTGTTCAATCATCCAATCATTATAAAGGGTTGTTTGCCATGCTTCGTCCTCAATTGATTTGATATATTTATTATCATTTATATCATATTTTAATAAATCAGCTACTTTGGTATCTCCCGAATTTCCCCAATATCCTCTTATAATATCGTATAAGTAATGTTTAGGCATATGTTTTTTAAATCTGTCTGAAATTACGCCTGAATTATTATTTAATTGTATTTTAAGACCGTCACTAATAGTATATCTTATTTTAAATAAAGTTGCTATAATAGAAACTATTTGAGCTTCCATATATTTTGTATAATTTTTTTTACCATCAGAAGAAACAATATATTTTTTTAATGTATCATTTACTGACTTACTACATTCGATAAGTTTATCTTTTAGAATAATTAAATTTTTAGCTTCATCATATTTTATGTATTTAGGTAAATCCATCATTTGTTTCATCGAACCGCCAAGACATACGACTAATAATGAAAATCCTATCGAATCAATTTGAGAATCAGTTTGAGAATCAGTTTGGGAGTCATCATTTTTATCATTATTTTTTGCATTTGCAAAAATATCAGGACACTGTTTTTTTATTAATTTTCCGATTGCATAAGCATATTCAAATAAATTAATTTCCTTTTGGGCAATAATATTTCCAGATTGATAACCGTCTATAATTAAATTTGTATTGTCCATCATATTTTCATATCTATCTTCCACACATCTTAATATCTCTTTATCATCTATTTTTAACAATTTATTATTCCATGAAGCAGCATAAACATCGTATCTTGAAAGTTTTGTACCATTTGAATTTATTTTTTCAAATACTGCCGGTAAATCGCATTCATCACCACGAAATATTATGACAGGTAAACTTAATATAGAAAGGTCTATTTCATTTTTTATTCTTTTTTCTATATTACCTATAATATCCATTACATCAAAAAGCAATTTATCATTTTTAATAAAAGCAAACTGGTCGCTAAGTCTGCGAATAATAAATGTTGATAAATTAGAATCTTCATTATCTTTATATTCTTTAAATAATTCTTTGATAAATTTTACCATTTCATCTTTGACTGATTGAGACAGCGGAGACTGATAAACTTTTTCATAGCTATCAAATATTTTTAAACAATCATTATTTGCAATATCATCAAAATTTATATATTTGAACTTGTCATTTTCATAATCTTGTATTGTTGAAAACCTCTGTAATCCATCAATAATTTGATATTTAAAATTGTCAGCCTGCTTTTCTTTTAATTCATATAATAATAAAGATCCAAATGGAAATCCCTTTTTAATTGTATCAATAAATTCCTTTTTAGAATCATCTTTCCACACAACCCCTCTTTGAAATTTTGGAAGCTTGACCAAATTTTTTAATTGATTATAAGGCATTAATTGTATTTCGTAAAGACAAATAGCCAGAAATATCCCCCCAATTTTAAAATATATTATATAAAAATATTTTATTCGGATTAATTATACTAAAATATATTTCAAAAGTCAATACATTTTCTCTTTATATTTAAATAAAGTATATAAAATTAACGGCTGCAAATCTTACCGAATACGCCATAAAAAAGTTTAATACTAAAAAATTCAACGTCGAATTTACGAAAAGCTCGGGGAATAGAAATTTTTATTTTTTTAGTAGTGTTTCATACTCCTCAAATTTAATTTCTCCTTTTAACGCTTTTTCCCTAAGTTCAATCGCCATATCTCCCCACTCTGAAAACTCGCTTTTTGTCATGGTCTTTTTTAAGACACGCGAATAATAGGCTTTATACGCTCTTCGGTATGACTTCCAAACCGGATTGTTTTTGACCTTTTCGGCGTGCGTGCTCTCCGCTCCCATTTCACGGCAGGTTTTGCCTGTTACATCATCACAATTTCCAATATCATATTTGCGCGCGTTTAAAGAGAATTTTTTACAGTTTTTACAGCGTTTAATGACGTTTTCTGCTTCATCGGATAGTACCTTCGCCGTTACCTTTTTTATTTGGCATAAAATTTCTCCTTGTAAACGTTTTCAAAATTTTCTAAAAAATCCTCAAATTCTTCATATGAAAGTATTCCGTTTAAACATTTATCTCGTGTTACCGGCAAAGCAAAAAGGACCAATTTGAGCAAACACCATTCCCCCTGTATTGAAACCATATCTTGTGATTTCGCTTCAGTAGCGTAACACATAACAGCGACCGTATCAAGGGTAAAATA
>Ga0123357_10011128_pt1 | contig 11511 bp, 6 predicted proteins | sample TergutEmb28metaG_FD_89873 | JGI IMG/M metagenome (GOLD analysis project Ga0123357, IMG submission 89873) | Embiratermes neotenicus P4 segment gut microbial communities from Petit-Saut dam, French Guiana - Emb289 P4 | ecosystem: Host-associated > Arthropoda: Insects > Digestive system > Gut ...
AACATACAGCAAACCAAGCACGACTGAGTCGTGATTGAGCCTGCAACCCGTACACCACTCCAGTCTATCGCACCTCACTTCCAACATAGAGCAAACCAAGAACGAAACGACCAATGTGGTAATCAATATTATAGTCGCGAGCTCCTGATGATGGGCATAATAATGTCCGAAACATGTTGAGCTTATAAGAAGTACAGTAAAATAACAAGTGGCATCTATTTGGTTTTTTATTCTTCAGTTACTACATGGATATGTTTAGAGTATTGTCTCCATGTATGTAAGGTCCCTTGCCTTTTTACTGCGTCCTCACTGAGTTCTTCCGTCTGTTGTTTAAATCCTCATTATCTTAACAGCTACATTTGTATCTGGGAGTAGCCGAGTTAGATAGGTAAATTCAGACTTATGGTGTACGTGGTACAGCTTGTCAATTAACGTTATGCTTGTACCTGGGAGTACCGAGGTTGAATGTTGGATGGAAAACAAGTTATACTGACAGTTTACGTGGTATTGCTCCGTGCCTCCATGTTGAGTTGGCTCTATGTCTCTATCTGGGAGCAGCTGAAGTGAATAAAAGAGGCCATACGGGAATGTCTAGGGTTTATGTAGTGTTTCTTAATTATGGTCTCTCATCTTACCAAACGTGTCAACCATTGACGGATACGTAGTATCTCAAATAATCTTGCAGTTGATACAGCAACAATAAATAAAGCTAAACTAGAAACACTCATATATGCCACATCACTGTGACTTCGGTTAGATGTTGGCCGATATTTTCTGTCTCACTCCTGGCTTGATATAAGAGCCCCTCTCGCTCTCTCTGTCTCCATCTCTCTCTCCAGTTGAACAGAATTTTATGACATGATAAATACCTAGCCTGGAACTCACTAGATTCATTATTTATATATTTGGAGGCGGTGTTCTGTATCGTAAACTCACACAGTCGCCATGAAGGGTTCGTCGAATTCAGTGACTCGAGCGAAGAGCTTCGCACGTAAAACGAGTAAAGGGATGCTCTGTAATAATAGACCAAAATCCAAAATGCGTGCACTCTTAACGGTTGCAGTGACAAGCCTCACAACACTAACTTAATGTCGAACGTGTTGTTACTTCTTTTGACAGGGGTATTGAAGTTAAACTGGTTTTAGTTTCAGTAGTTACCTGCTACATTATTCTGATTTTCTGTGGTGACACATCCATGTAATAGTAATATACACAGTTGTTATCTTATTTTCTTACGACAATAGCCTGTTTTTGGATGATCAACAATGCTCCTAATCAATATTTTCTCTTGGGGCACTTATCGCAATAATCACAATAAAGATAAAAAAATTTCCGTTCTTCATTTAGGCAGAGTGAACAAGTTCTATAGTTACTTCAAACCTGATTTCAAAGTAATATGCCAGTTATTAGGCAGGAGAAAAATGAATTTGAAGAAGTCATATATATATATATATATATATATATCGTCTATAGGGGCGTACTTACGTTTTTGGACCCCGGTTTAAGTAATCACAATGACCGCTCCTAAGAGAAATAATGAACTTAAAAAAGTCACATTCTTTAGAGAAATTTCATACATTGTATTTCAATAGTTCAAAGATTCTTGCGTGCAAAAATCACATTTTTAAAACCTATTATACTTGATTTTCTGCCCATTTTGTTGTCTCTTGAATTCTGCCGCTGTAGGCAACCGCACAAATCTTACCTCCTATGTACTCTTCTGTGTGTGTGTGTGTGTGTGTGTGTGTGTGTGTGTGTGCGCGCGCACGCGCAAGTGCTCGTGTTAGTTATATTTTCATCATGTAGTGGGCAAGTATCATATTCATGCACCACACCACGGCCCCTTTCATCGTTAAAATCCACTCCGATAATCACGTGATATAAAATATTTAATTCCACCCTTTCATTCTGCACAAATAATTTTACGATCGTAAACTGAGCAAGGATACACTAGAGTGCACTCTGTGGACAACTCGCTTTATAAGACGCGATGGACCTATCACCAAACAGACTACATAATGAATGAATGAATTTCCATAATCATTAAGCTTCTTTCACGATATTATTACTTAAAATATGATTACGTGTATTGTGACAATCAGTTTTTACAACTACACACACTAAAATTTTCTTTGTGACTTGGTAGCAGTTTTAAATTAATCATGCCTTTCTAGTTTTGTATTTTGACAAGTAATGCGTTTGTTTTCATTCTTGGCGAGTCACACCCGGTAACCATGACAATCACACTCGACACTCAAATTTTTCTCCTTCCTCAGCGCTTAATTAACAAAGAACACGCCCCAAAACCTGTCACATGAGGAACGCCATAATATTCACGACTACTCGAAAGGCCATATTATCGTTCCTGTCTTTATTTTGAGAGCAAACTGCACGTTATTCTCTTCTATAAGGGGTCTTCCATCTGGTTGTTCTATGTTGTGTATAGTTTCGATGTGAAGTGCTCTGTTCTACTTCAGCGTCTTCCTCCAGAGAATCACCCGGTAAACCTGGCAACCATGCTCATTACTGAACTGTATCTTCTGTCTTAGCACGTACCTAACAGAAAACACAGCAACAATTGTAAGTATGGCACGCGGGTTGTGTCTCTTTTATCCCAGTAGTGTGGGCCAAGCGCTGTATTTTGCGTTCAGAATTGTAAAACTTGTTTCATATTTGCTTCAGATTTGTATTGCTATAATGCACTATTTTATGAAAGGAAAAGGCCCGGAACTTGAATCCAGTGTAACAAAATAAAGCTTTGTTTTTTGTTTGGAGAATAAAACTTTTTATCGAAAGAAAATCGTTGATTTTTCGTTATAGATTAGAAGCCCAATTATCCTAAACCGGTGACCGGAAACGCCTCTTTATATGCCGTGTAAGGTTTTATCGAGGCTGCATTACAATTACTAATCTCCATTTTACAAAAATCACTGTATTTTATCAACAATCAAGTGAACGTCCAACACAATGAATTAAATTTTCTGTTACGTTAATTTGTCTACATTTTAATTGTCTTAGTTTATACGTTTATCTACATTATTTTCCACAAATTTGTCAGTTTGCATTGTCAGTCGCTTTAATATTCTTCTGTATTTGATTCGACTACATGTGTACAGTTGCGCTGTAATGTGTTGAAGAAATTAATCATTTCTCTTATGTGGTATTTCGTCTCGTTGACATGTCGAATTTAAAGAGAAGGAAAACTTTTATTTTCGTGGAAAAAACCTGGGAGTCTTGCGAAAGCTAGAATAAAAGGAAACTCTACATAAATTCGCAGAAAAATACGGAGCTTACCTTGTTACTGTTGGTAATCGAAAGAAGAAAAGAGCGAAACTGGAGAGTGACATTGTCCTACAGCATAAAATGTGCAATTGAAGGCATAAAGAATGGAAAAGAAAAGAAAAGTGAAAACAAATCTGAATGCGAAAAGGCGAGTGAAGATTTAATATTCTCTTTGACACAACACAGACAGAAAAATGCACCAATCACGGGACATCTTCTATAAGATAAAGCCCTAGTTTCTTTACAGAGTTTTTAATTAGGGAGAGTATGAACTCAGAGGTACAAGAGTGGAGTGTTGCGACGTATATTTGTGTCATGGAGGCGTAGTGGGACTCTTAGTGATAGATACGACTGGGTAGCAAACGTCTTGGGACTTAGCTTCGTTGATCCGAACAGCTGAATAGAGGACGGGGATTTCACTAGAGATGGGCTGCATCTGAATGAAAGAGGAAAGAGACGACTTGGACAACTACTGTATATGCTAGAGTTAGTGGACTTGATGTTGGAGGATCGGCAGGGAATATGATGTGTCATATTTCGGAAAATGGAAATCACAGAACGAAGGATACCAGGGAAACGCGACGATCATCGATTGAAGAAGAGAAAACTTTACGTGAAGAAGATGAACCAGTGACTAGTATCTTGATGAGCAACGAAGTTGAAGTGGGGTCAAGGGTTAAATCTATAGCTCAGGCATCTGCATATAGGATAGAAGGTGAGTTGCTAGTTGTACTGCAGATACTGTAGGATTGTTTGTAATAAAGCAATAGAACTCTGGAATTTAGTTGACACGTAAATCTCGATGTTGTTATAGGCACGGAAACGTACCCTAAGGAAGATATTAGCAATGCTGAAGTCTTCAGGGATGATTTTATAACTTTCAGACGGGATAGTTCTGCCTGTGGTGGTGGGGTTTTTATCTGTGTTAAAAATATATTTGCCTCTACGGAGTTATAGGTAGATGATGATTTTGAGACGATCGCAGTCGAAGTGAAAGGAATGGATCAAGAATATACGTGGGAAATTATAAGTACTTACAGAGCTCCAAATGAGGATAAGTTGGAGATTGAAAGATTAGCAGCCCGTACCTTACCTACGCGAAATATAACTAAGCGAAGCATTAGAGGCGGTGATTTGAATTTACCTCAGGCGGAATGGAAAGGGAAAAAGCAAGCGGATTTCAGAAGCCTGTAAAAGTTTAGTTTAGGGTAATGGTTGCATTCAGGTTGTAAGCGGCCCCACAAGAGGAGAAGCGCTGTTGGATATTTACCTTCTCAGACTTGAGAGTGCGTTTGTCTCTTGTACTATTGTGCCTGGAATCAGCGATCATAACGGGGCTTTTTTAGAAGTAAAATGGGATGAAATTTGTCGAGAGTCAAAAGTTGAAAGAATAGTCCCGGTGTACTAAAAAACGGATGTTTTAGGCTTCCAAACATTTCTTCAGGAAAAGTTTAACCGATGGGCTGGAAATGACAGTTGCTTAGAGGCGATATGGAAAAGTTATAAGGATATAATTGTCGAGGGTATCAAACGTTATGTACCTCAAAAAAATTCTGAGTAAAAGCCTGGACCCTGAATACTATAATAAGGAAGTAAAACGGCTAAAGGTAAAGGTTAGGAAAGTATAAAATAAGAGAAAATTTGGGCAGCCTTACCAAGCGGAACTGAATCGATTATCCAAGGAGTTACTAGTAGCAAAGAAGAAGACTCAGGAAACATTTTTACGTTAGGTCTTACGAAACGAAGGTAGATGCTGGACAGAGTTCTACAAGTATGTTAAAAGACGTAAAGGAAATAGAGAAAGTATTCGAGCGATCAAGGACCAAAATGGTAAGCTCGTTACAGATCCAATTGGAAAGACCAGCTCCCTAAACTCTTATTATCCTTCTCTATTCAGTTGCGAAAGTAATAATCCGCAAATTCAATCAACAGAATCAAGTAAACTCTTCACCATTGGTATCAACATGGTAAGGAAACGATTATCAGCAATCGGGTGAAAGAAATCCGTTGGACCAGATGGCGTTTAATGTTAGGCGGGAAAGTCATGATTCCATACCTCGCGAGATTGCTGGATATTAGGATGAACAATAATGCAACCCCAGGTGATTTGAAAAAAGCTATAGTGGTTCCCATTTACTGACGGGGAAATCGATCGGTAGTTGGAAACTATAGACCGGTCAGCTTAACCTCTGTAGTTTGCAAACAAACACAGCATGTTATAGCAAGGTACCTAGGACAAGTCTGAGAAATGAGTGGGTGGTTATATGAGGGTCAGCATGGTTTTAGTCTAGAGTACTCACACGAAAGTCAAGTAGTTGTGGTTTGTTAGGACATCGCGGATTTACTGGACGAGGGAGTCAGGACAGACGCGATAATAATAGATTTTTCAAAGGTTTACGATTTAGTTCCACACGATAGGCTGCTTACGAAAATCGCGGCAACCGGAGTGGATTTGAGGGTAGTTGTATGGGCAAAGGAATTTCTCTTAGGACGTTCGCAGAGAGTTAGAGTAGACGGGTAACTATCTGAGGAAGTCAGGGTAATCTCAGGAGTGCCTCAAGGGAAAGTTTTGGGTCCTCTATTATTCCTAGCTTACGTGTATGTCAACGATATTTGGAGAAACAATGAGTCTAATAAACGGCTGTTCGCAGATGATTGTATAATATACAGGAAAATAATAGATAGTAGTGACATTGATAAGGTACAGACGGACCTAGACAGATTAGGGGAACGGGCGAAACGAAATAAAATGAAGATAAATCCAGGCAAAAGTAAAGCAGTCAGCTACACAGCCATTTTGAAGGCAAACACCGGGAGACGGGCTTGGAAAGCGACAGGGGATAGATTTCTAAAACCAAGCTGCCTGAGTAGGGACGATCATAATCGGAAAATTAGGGCTAGGAAACATGGTAAATATTTGTTCGTAAATCGGAACATTAAAAGCTGGAACCAATTACCTGGAGGCTTACTAGAATCGTTCCCTTGTAAACTAAACACGCTTAGAAATAGGGTTATGAATGTAGTTACAAGCAAGTGAATTAAAGTGGGGGTTGAGTGTAATTAAGCGAAGTGACGTGAAGTACAGTGATGTGCAGTGAACTTGCGTGATTTACGTGAAGTGATTTTATTTTTAAGTGAAGTGAAGTGAGGTGAAATGAGTTATGGTGAACATTGGGAATGAAAGTGCCATGGTGCATTAGGGTGACCTTGTACTGAGGGTACTTGATTATATTGTGACTATTTCATTTGGGTATATATTGTAATGTGTTTCTTTTAACTTGTAACGTGGCTATTTTAAATTGTTTTGTAATGTGTGGGTGTGTGTGTATATGTGGGTTTTGTAATGTGTTTTGGTTATATGTTTACATGCATTTACAGTGTTTTAAATTGTTTTTACTGTGTTTTTTGTATTGTTTCGTTTGTGTATATGTATTCTTATTTGTTTTGTCTGCACTAGTGTAAGGACTACGGCCACCATGTGACAAATCAATTGCAGTTAATAATAATAATAATAATAATAATAATAATAACAATATATGAATTAATAGATGGCTGAACAAAATTTGCGGCATGAGGCGGCTGAGTTTCTGTTGCGAAATAGTAGAAGAAGAAAAGGCAAAATGCACCCTTGTACAGGCACTGAAGCTCTGTATAGCTTGTACTGTCCATAGGAGGAGTAGAGGTATAGCTCTACTCTTTCTTGACCACGGCACTAGAAGGGGGTGAGAGGTAAGCGTCACGCCCCGGCCGCTCTTTACCCCCAGGAAAGACCCGGTACCCGTTTTACAGAAGGTTGGGTGGGTCCCAGGGTGGGTCTGGACAGGTGCAGAAAATCTCGCCCCCACCAGGATTCGATCCCTGGAACGTCCAACCCGTAGCCAGTCGCTATAACGTCTGAGCTGCCCGGCCGCAAATAGTACAAGAGGATTCAGATTAATTTTTAAATGTGAAGAATAAATTCTCTCCCACAAATAATGATGATTTGTGCCACGAGAAGCTCTGTAATTAAGACGAAACCGTCTTAAATAAAAAAAACCAAAGTTCCGGTTTCCTGAGATGAAAAATCAGTTTCTGGTTATAAAATAAATAAAGTAAGGACGACGATTCTCATCTCTGTAAAGCTTAAGTTAAACAGAAATAAAAACTCCTTTTTTTCAGCGAAAACATACCTTAAAAAATAGCTCCAACAAATCGTCGAACTTGGTCCAACATCCAAAAAATGCGTAGATAAACTCAGAAAAATTTCGAAGCTATACAAGAATGTCTTTCATACCACCAACTTTCACCTCATTGTTTCAATCTGTAGATCATGATCTTGCTGAAACAATGGTTTAAAATTTTGGCGTAGACTTCTCCATTAAATTATGGAAGTTGTTGCAGAAGAAGGGGGGATTTTAGATATCTGAGTTAAAAGGAATCCAAAGGCGTTGTTTACTGAACAGCGCAAGTTTGGGAGAATATCTGGTAAACAGAGTAGCGAAATCTTACAGAAAATTGCTTGGAGAAAGGAAAATTATACTGAAGGCAAACTGACAGAAAAAACAGCTTTGAGTATTTGCGAAAATCTTATTAATTGTTAAATCCCATATATGACTAAAAAATAGTGAATACTAATGATGTGGAAGAAATGACGAATCCAGAAGAAGAAGAAGAAGAAGAAGAAGAAGAAGAAGAAGAAGAAGAAGAAGAAGAAGAAGAAGAAGAAGAAGAAGAGCTGACTGAGAAAGACATATTAGACATTATGAATCGTGCACAAAACATGACAGAAAAATGGTCTGACATGCCAATTCAAATAGTCTTTCCTCAAAAGTGCCAATGCCCCCTAAAAACGTTAAGAGAGATTCAATTAACTTTTATCCCCACGTCTTTTCGCTAAAAACTCAAAATGAATACAATGTATAAACATTCCTCTTACCTACAATACTGATGTTCAACATTGAGAAGCTCTGTGTTATCAACAACATATTTGTTTCTATGTATGGTTTCAGTTTTCCGCCACCATGTAAATAAGATCCTCGCTCTTCTGGAATGTTATGGAGCGTAGATTGGTAGTTAGATAACGACGTTTCGTGACAAACTATCGGTCCCACCTTCAAGGTGCAAGGAGTCCAAGAAGAACTGGCTCTTCTTGGACTATTTGAACTTGAAGGTGGGACCGAGAGGTTTTCCAGAAACTTTGGTAACTAACTACCAATCTACACTGCGTAACATCCAAGAAGAACGCAGATATATTTGTTTCTGAATGAGGCCTATTAATGTAGCACTCTTTTAGCAAATCTCGCAGAAACAGCGTTACCAACATTAAAGTCTGTCACAAAAAAAATTTAGAAAATTTTTCCTAACTCACGTCCTCTAAATGTTGTCTGTCTAAAATCTACGTATAAAAATAAGTTAATATGCCATGTTTTTCATGATTTTCCAAGTGTTCGTTTCCCAAGACACCACCCCACCAAAATTACAAACACAGTCTTTTCTCCCCTAACCTAACCACTCCCCCAGGCTGTCACAACCTCCTTGATTTCACTGTCATATGAATATTAAGTAACCTGTAATAAACATGAAGTTCTTCGTCATATACTGGTAATATCCTGATTTGTTGACTTATTCGATTGTTACTAAGCCGAAACAATTACTAATATTTGTCTGTAAAGAATTCCCTCTTCAGAGAGACCACGTTCCTCACCCATACGAAACAACGGTCATGATGACTGCTAGGTACGGCTCGAAATGTATTGTTTGGCAGACAGAGGACACAGTAACTGATATTTTTCCTTAACAACAGAATTATTTTAAAAAAAGTTCTTAATAGCTGGTCTGTTTTCATGTACGGAATAACTAACATTTTATACTGCAGACAAACCTGCCTTTGCCAGTGCCTCAAAAGTGGCAGGACCATTTAAGTTGAGGAGCACAAGAAGATAATCAAGATACGTTTTGATTTAAAGTAAAATAACTTTTGGCTTAATGCAAAATATAAGCTATAATATTCCGAATGTTCTTTGTGGGCAGCTTAGTCTACTAACAATGCCTCGACAATATGCCACTTAACCTGATCACGTCAACATGCTATTACAGATCTCTGCAACTAGACGTGTGCGTTACATGTTCTGTAACATATGATCTGAAAACTCCCTTCAGCATTTCAACAGTAACATCATGTGGATGCAATGGGACTCTCAGCTGATCAGAAGAACCTCTCGATGCTCTCTCGCATCCCTGCAGCTTGGACTGCTCCACGCGACACGCGATCAATGCTGAAGCTACTACTTCTGCACTTGTACTATCTTCCTCCCTCACTTATTTCTCTTCTCTTTGTTCCAGCAGGTTTCAGTGCTGGAATGGCTAATTCAGTGAAACACATCCATTTCGTAATTATATCACAATATGGCCTAGCGTTGGCCTGACATGATATTTTAACAAAGAAAAGAATTTTTAGTTCAATATCGGTTTTTTTTTATGGGACGAAGAATGTTGTGCTGGACATTGTCCATTATGTGAGGACTATTTTTATACACAGAACTGGCTCTGCTACAGTCTTTAGTAGTTGGTTTTCATACTGACAAATTAGTTAATATGTATTTTCCTATTTTAGTATTATTGTTGTTTATGTAAGAGAAGACTTTCCTTTATTCAATGCGTCATTCACTCAAAAGAAGCACGTAGTTACTGTCAGTGGACGAAGAAGGCATCATTCTTCAGATGATCTTTATAAGTACATACTTTCCCTATAACATTCACCCAGCGTCTGGAGGTGTTAATTTTCAGTCAACATCTGCACATACACTCTTCTTCATCTAAAGATACTTCGCTCAATTTTGAACGGAATTTCTTCACCAATATTTCTACTAGTTTTACTGCTTCTCCTACACACGCATATCTGTTTGTCTAATCTAGAGGGGGATGTGTTGCGTATCATGCCTAAATGCTTTAATAGTTTCTTTATTACTTACAGCCGGGCCGGAAGAGATCAGTCGGTGTAGTTATTAGGCTACGTTATGGACGTCCGATGAATCATAGTTCGATTCCCAACAAGGCCTAGAAATTTATTTCTGCTCCAAAGCGTCCAGAAGGCCTCTGAGGTCCACCAGCTTTCTACTGAAGAGATATCGGGAGTTTCTTATCCGAGAGAAGAGACGCCAGGGTGTAAAACTGACCATTCACATCCACTTATAGCCACAATAAAGAATAGCATCAGCCATATAACCACTACCACTGCAAGTCCGGCAGCGGCCAACTTTGCTCTATGCCTTAATAGAATTGCATTAAAAGAGACCTTAGTTTGTTCTTCTTAACCCGAGTTGGTTTAGAGACAAGCTTTTGAATCCTATTCGTCAGATAACATGTTATACCGACTGCCATGATTTTATCAACACTGATTAACTTTGGTTTGTTTAAAGACGACTTGCAACTATCGATCTTGTATTGAGTGAAATACTAAGATTTTTTTTTTTCTAAATGACAACGTGGTTGGGAAAGGAAGCAGTCATAGCCCATATTAAGGTAAAACATTGACACTTGTCTCGGTGAAGGAAGTAAAACACGAAAGCTCTAGGTATTCTCTACTGCTAGCTAATTTTCAACTCCAGGGCTTCTATAACAGAAAGGATGAATATTAACCATTCGAACACAATGTTCACTGAGAATTTTCCTGCTTTGTTCTACAGCTCCAGGAAATACCATGTGTTATAGCCTTACATCGCAATAATCAGCCATTCCAAGGCCTCTCATGGGATGAGATATGCTACCCTCAGTTTTTTTACATATCTTCGAATATGCTAAGAACGATTAAGACCTTCTGTCAGAAAATCTGCCATTTTGCTGTCACGTCTTACCCTCACTCTATAATACATTTGCCTTCTGTAGATGATTCAGAATTTCCATACAAATGCGATCTCTTCGATGAAGGATCAGGTTTGGCAAGTAGGTAGAATCATACACATTCCAGAATTTGGAAATATATTGAGACAAGAGGCCCGTTCTAACACGAGTTTCCTTTTGTTTCCATGGAAATGACATAGGACTTCTCTCTGGGTAAAAGGCTGCACGGATTCAAAAACTCTTGCTGCATATAATGAAGAAAATTAATTCCCAACATAATTTCAATATTCGCTGGTAATTTGAACTCCCCTTTTCGTTGCTTGTTTTAATATTATTACTTTTTTGCTATATTTTGTAATTTTCAGCAGCTGTTTTAATGAGCTTCTAAGTGAAATAAATAATATTTTAATG
>Ga0123357_10011131_pt1 | contig 11510 bp, 10 predicted proteins | sample TergutEmb28metaG_FD_89873 | JGI IMG/M metagenome (GOLD analysis project Ga0123357, IMG submission 89873) | Embiratermes neotenicus P4 segment gut microbial communities from Petit-Saut dam, French Guiana - Emb289 P4 | ecosystem: Host-associated > Arthropoda: Insects > Digestive system > Gut ...
CGTGGTTCCGTGCATCGTAATTCAATGTGAATAAAAATCCAACAGATGCAACAGTATGCAGATATTTATTCACTGCAAAACTACTCTACATGTTTTGGGTGTCACAGCACCCATCATCAGGAGCATTAAAAACTGTACCCGCAGCCTCCGGTACAGGTCATACTACTTGTACCACCACTCCTCTCCAATGTGGTCTGATCGGGACTGGTTTGTGTGAGTCGACTCGCACAAACCAGTCCCGATCAGACCATGTTGGAGGGGAGTAGCAGTACAAGTAATATGACCTGTACCGGAGGATGCGGGTACAGTTTTTAATACTCCTGATGATGGGTGCTGTGACACCCAAAACATGTAGAGTAGCTTTGCAGTAAATATATATCTGCATACTGTTGCATCTGTTGGATTTTTATTCATATTGTATGTACAAACTTGTAATAACTGCTGTCCTAGGCTAACTGCTTCAGTGTCTTAATTAAAACCCTGAAGGAGGTCCTATTTCTGTCCACAAGTGTAAGAGAAAGTGGATGTATTCTGCAACACTTATGAACATAACTTACATACACTAAAATTAAATTTATAGGACACTTTTTTTAGGAAGTATTTAATAATGCAGAAACTGTCTTGCTGCAGCACAACAGTTTCTTTCCATCCAAATTCTGTGGGCATGCAGTTCTATAAAGAGTTGGGGAATACTGAAAAACTGCATGGACTATTACAATCCTAAGTTTAACCAAAAGAAAAAATTATAGGAACTACTTTTCTTTTATGTTAATAGTTAGCAGTTTCATGCCCACTGGAAGCTCAATGGAAGAATCTGGCAATTACCATTCCTAGTTATGTTTCATCCCACTTACTCTCCCACTGATCTGGTTGCACATATTATTCATGAAGTTAATCTCGAAGTTATATACCAATATAGATGAAGTACAAATACTTTTACAGTTAGTATTGTGCAATTAATATTGTCTAAATATTTTTCTTATCAGTAAAGTGCAATACATATTTATAACTCAGACCATTGCGTCTTTCAAATATTGTAAATAAGCATGATAGACTAACTCTCTTAGGGTCAAGCCCCAACCTGAAAGTACCTCCAAGAATTTTGAGGCCATATTTTCATCTACTGAGCAGGGTTTAGTTGACAAAAGTCAAACTGCTTTGTATTGCCAACCCAACAGAGAAATACAACTATCCCTAAAAAAGCTGAAACTTTTTTCTTCAAATCACTCTATGACAATTACTACTATTTTCTGCCATCATGATGGACACACTATTATTACAGAAACATCACAAACTAACTGAGATTATTTTGCATTTGTTTTCCATTTAGACCTTGACTTTCACTGAATATGCATTCTATAAACAAACATGAATTCTACAAATGCAAATTCATAAAATTAGGGTCCTGCTGCTACAGGTACACCAACAGAAGCATATTTTCCACTGCCACTTATTTCTTCCATCTTCTGTACCTATTCTTAACTATTATAAACTCTGCAGCATAACAGTACATAGATAAATAACAGACTGGAAAAATGATAAACACTGTCTTGCATAGAATAACTGATATAAACATATATATATATATATATATAATGTGGAAAAACACTGCATAATATGATTGCCTTGGCCACTATCTGAAATGTTTGTGTTGGTACCAACAATAACTGAAACCCAGGGAACTATGTAAGTTCCAGTATTTCCTAGTACTTTGATATTTACAGTACAGTGAGCATTTGTAAGCACAGAGTTGGAAAGAAGAGTTGGATGTTCCTCCTGCCCATTCAGGACAAACCTGTAATACATAAGTTTATTCCATGGTTGTGCTCTCTGGAAAACAGATACTGCAATAGTTGGAAATGTTTGCTAATTTAAAATTTTTAATTACATCAGTAAAACATATATGTGTATAAGAAATGTAGTCCTATCACACACAGGATCTTAAATTTAAACTGTATTTGCTAGGATCTGGCTAAAATTTGAGCCAGGTCTACTAACCACCACATTTGAATCTAACATTTATGTTGCAGGGCATCTCTTACACGTAGTTTTCTGCCAGTGAGGAACCAAGTGGAGGTGGAAGATGGACCTACTGTGTACATGAGGTGGCAAAACCATTACCTGTCAATCTGTTATCCCTACCGCTACAAATGTGACTCACTTTCAGACTTCAACCTCAAAATTTCACTGACAAAAAAGTAAGACATGACCTACAATGCATTTTAAGTTACATCTGAAAAAATACCTCTGGTGCTAACATGTGTGGTTTTTGCTTTCAGGCCTGGATATCCTCTTGCCTGAGTACCCTCTACTCCTGACAGGATATTTAGTGCATGCTCCCGAGCTCGGATCATAAGACTTACTGGATGTGACCACTGATTTAGTAAACGTTTGGCTCTAGATCTTGGCAGAAACAAAAGCAATCGAAGTTTCTTTCTGACACCCTCTTGTGTATCTTCTGTATCTGTAAAACTCCACTTGCGTGAACAACACCATTGAACAAAAACAACATAATCACTCACACACATTAATATCTACACATATTTTATTAATATAAGTTGTCTTGCCTGAAAACACTGCCAAATTAACAACACAGCTAGCATGCTCTATTAGAAAGGCACAGTCCAGACTACTAAGGACAGATATAAATTCATATGAATTCTACAGATGCCTATCTATACACTTCCTATAAAACTACACTTACTTCTGCACTAAATGTAAGTGTGTATGTCATACTAATATTCTGTAATATCTTATCAGGTCTGACCCCAGACTATTAATTTATGTTCAAGTCAACAAACTTGAGATGAAAGATTGGGATTTTCATCTTAACTCTTGACAGCCCAAACATATTACCTGCCATGATGATTTTCATCACATCAACTTGCAGTTCAAAAACATTCCTCTGGAGATATTGCAGAAACATGGAGAAAGAGAGTGTCCGATACCCCAGATATGTGAAGAATGATGTAAATCCTTGAGGTAAGGGAAATGCCATTGAATCTACTGCAAAGTAATAACGTTCCAGGAGAGTGAAAAGAACGTAACGTCTTTCTTCATCTAGTTGATCTCTATCATGAAAACACAATACAAATATGTTAATGAGTAAGTATCAGAATTGTATACTGAATGTTATGTTCACAACTGTCTAGTGCAACTTACATCAGTGAAAATCCTCGCTCCTGTTCCTGGTGGGGATCAACAGCAGCACACTGACACAGCAACTGACACAAATACTTGGACATTTCCAGCTGAGCTGCTACATAGCGAGTGGCCACTACGTGCACATGCATTGGCGACTGTTTATTACTGTTTTTCAGAAGGTGCATGCTTAACTCACGCAGGTTCTGCAAAGTGAAGTATTTTTGTAATTAAAATTTTCAGATGTTTTGGTCTAGCACTCAACAAAGAATTTAAAATGTTGCTGGTCACAACTATACAACATAGTGTGTAAAGTACTAGATTACAATTCTAATTAATAAAATTACAACATAACATTTAACTAAGCAAGGCTGTTAGTTTTCCTTGAGAAAAAATTTTAATTTTTAAAAGTAAAAAAAAAAGTGAATGTCTGGAAAAAGAACTGGATAAATTAATGATATAAATAAAGTATTTAGTCATGCACCACACATACTTTTTTTCCTGAAATTAATATACAAAATTGGGATGTGTACCCAGCAAGGGATCTTCATTTTTGAACATGTTACTCAACATCTGAGTATTGATAATGGAGTAATTTTGATAGTAGTTGTTACCAACATCATGTCTTCTTTTCAGTTGTGCACCACTAAGGGTTGCAGACAGGTATGTGACTTGTGTAGGCATACCACAGTGGACACAGCTGTCAGTATGTAGCATGTGTACAAGTTAATGTTACTGTACACATGCTAGGAAAAGTAAGTTCCAAATACCAAGTTTCTGTGACTTACCACAGAAATGACATGCTCCTGTTTACTGGCAGTACAACTTTCAATCTCATAGAATGGCAGAACATCCACACCTGGACCCTTCCGTGTACCTGTGATGGCAGCAAGATCAGCCAGTGTACCTGAGCCTACTAAACTGGTTCCTGGTGACAGCGGCGTGCTGGACCGTGATAATGCCTCTGGCTGAAACAATCATGTTGGATAATTTTACCACACTTTTTATAGTCATTCTAACATACATTTTCTTTGCTCATGGTTTTAAGACTAGGAGAATAAATTGCAAGACGTTAGGGGAAGGAGTGGCATTCCAGTCAACAACTGATGTCTGACCATGGAAATGTATTGTTTCTTTTATTCTGTTTACTCATACTATATTCTGTGATAAAAGGATCATACTAGACGTTATATCACTGGTCAGACTCAATTAATCACAAGCCAAAGAAAAAAAATATAACCAAGTTTAAGTTAATGGGAGCACCATAAATGCGATGTGATCAGCATAGCTGTTTCCTGTCACAGTACCTGGTAACACACAAGAGAGACCATGAGTTTGTCAGCCACCAGACTAGGCCTAAATCTTGGTTTCTGCTCCTTGCCAATTCTTTTGGCCAGCTGATCCCAAAGCCTAGTCCACATATCTACGCGATATGGAACCACCCTCTGCTGTGGCGACAACAACATCATTGCTGTATTCCACAATGTTTCTTGGGTTACAGACATGCTGTGACGGTTTACCTAAAGGGCACATATATTTGGTACAGAAAATCAGAGAGTCATGAGTGAACTTTTAAAAACAATAACTAAGATGCCTGCTAACTCATTGCTGAGGATTAAATACCTTGGCAATGAAAGACAACAAAAAATTCCACAGAGAAAAAGGCAAAAATACAGATGCAGTGACTATCATTATGTTTGGAATTAGCTTACTCAATATTCTTCTCATATGGTGAGTTTAATCACCTTTCAAGTCAACTGCTGTACTTATGCAAACCTTGTGGACATACCATATATCATATTATGACCAAAGAAACAGATGAGTAAAATTCAGAAATATGTATAAAATTGGTGGACTAACTTTGACTTCCAACTCAGTCACATGAGTGATGGTACTTAGTGGCAGCAGGGCGACTAGTGACATTGCATCAGCTGGGAGATTTCTCTGTGTTGAGGCAAATGCACCACCAATAATCACTTCCTGCAGCAACTGTGGAACACTCAGTTCAACAGGCTGCTCTGCTACAGACATCAGTAACTGTAATGTGCATACAATGGTCATTATAAGCAAGACATGTCACTACAGACATTATTATATAGTAATGACTGATGATTATGAATGAAATTTAGGAATGAAGATGGAGTAAGCAATCAGGCCTGTTCTAAGGTGCTGATGCAGCATCTGTCTGCTATAGCTAAGAAATTTCATGAAAACTCCAATGAAGACAGCAAATCTGGTTAAGACTGTAACTGGAAACCTTACAAACATGAAGCAATATTGCTATAAATTTATATATCAATGTTCAATAGCTGAAGGATTAAGAAATGTAACATAATCAATGCCCATATTAAACTGCCAGCTGTTTTTTACATTTGGTAAATAAGAATAAAACAGTTTTTCATATCATCTTGATAAAAACCAGTTCATAACAAATGTATAGCAATTCAATTAAACGTGTGTGGAAAACACTTCTGTCAATGGGTCACTTCTGTGTGCTATGATTTCAATAACATCAATTTAAAAAGAGTACACAACATCCTCTCCATTTTCAGAAGCATCATGGGATAGAACATAATGGTCTGCTGAAGAGGCATTTAGTCACTTTGGTGCTACACAATGTGGCAAAAAAATTAATAATCTGTTGGAACTGTTGGGTATGTAATGATTCTGTGTCAAGTGCAAAGCTTACAGAGTTTAATAAAATATGACAGTAATCATAAATATGAGAAGGAAGGAAGTGGATGGAATGGAATTATGCAGCTGTGACAAATTTAATGATATTCCTCTATTCACATAGACGGACAGAACAATGAAATGAAGATCTGGTTTGAATGATGTATCTGCTGAACACAGGTCACAGCTTTTAGACATCCAGCTCAGTGCAGTGATTCAAAATTTTACATCATACTGCTGCAATGATATTATAATGCCAATATGACAAGACCTTATTAGGAACCAAAGTGTTGCATAAAGGAACAGAAATTCCTATAGCAAATATCAGTATGGTTGCTATGGCATGTACATGTGTGGGATCATAAAACACTGTTACTGCAAATGTAAGCTTTTTATTAGTTGTTACTTCTCTACATGAAAACCAGAAATACAAGAAACTCAATATGCTGAGGTATCTGAGTGTTGAAAGGAGGAAGAAGGAATAGTGCACTTGAATTAGAATTAGCATAACTGGACACAACTCAAACAATACTCACAGTGCTTTGTACTACTTACCACATAATACTGTGGCAACTGCAGATCAAGTTACATTGCACAGTGGCTGTTTCTGAGGCATAAAAATGGGTAGAAAAATATTACTACTTTCATGAAAATATGGTTCAGTAACAGATAATTGTCAGCTGTGCTGTCAGCAGCACAGACTACATGCCATTGAATGTTTAGATGACTAGTAAGTTATACACTACAAAAGATGTAGATAGAACTAGTCATGGCTTAACGTGAGGTAGTATCCTGGCACTGGCCTGGAGGAAATGAGGAAAATTACAAAAAACTTTAGTCAGGGTAGTTGATCTCTGAGTTGGAAAATAGAACCTATCATATACCAAACAGTGCTAACCACGGGGAATGCAACAGTTGACTGCCAGTTTATTATATATATCATTGGGCACCTAACATGTATTCTATTTGGACTGATGAGTACGAGAATTTGGGAAGTCTGTAGGAAGTCTATGTTTTAAAACATCATATATTCAGACTCTGCAGTACAACATTACAATGGGCTTCCACTCTAGTTATACATGACAGTATAAGTTACATGATGACCCTAGGAGCACAACTTGTACATCAAACAGCACAATTATCAAAGCCCATCAATGGACACAATGCTGATCCAGTTTCATTCATAACCTGAACCTGCATCATACTTCCACAAGAATTAAATAAAAAAGCTAGAAGAAATTAAAAGGAAAACTAAAAAAAAACCATTAAATTAACATAAAGATATTCTTTCATATACCCTAGCACAGTGCTGAATAGCTACTGTAAAGTGAGTTTATGTGTATGTCTTCGGACAATTAAGTTCGCGAACTCGCCACCGTGTGCTTCCTGTGGCAGCACTGGACAAAAGCCTTAGTATAGTTTGATGACGTTGACATATCAGCATTTTACAGTTGTGTTGTTGTTGATTTATGGCAGTCTCTTTCTGAGTGGCATCTATTATTGTCTGCATGTGTTTTGGTGTGCCGCCACAAGAATGTCGGAGCTTGAATTAGAGCAGCGAACAAAAATTCAATTTCTTGTTAAACTTGGAAAGAGTGGAAACGAAATCAGAGAGATGTTGGTGCAAGTTTACAGGGATAATGTTTTGAAGAAAACAGCAGTTTACAAGTGGGTGAAACGTTTTTCTGATAGAAGAGAAAGTGTCACCGACGAAGAGAGATCAGGACGGCCAGCAACAAGCAGAACTGAAGAAAACATTGCAAAAATTTGTCATATTGTGCATTAAAATCATCAGCTGACTGTCAGGAGAAGAGCAGAGCAAGTGAACATAGACAGAGAAACAGTTGGGAAAATCTTAACTGAATATCTTGACATGAGGAAGGTGTGTGCAAAAATGGTCCCAAAGGAGCTCACCGAAGAACAAAAGCAAAGAAGAGTTACAATTTGCCAAGACATTTTGGAGAGGCAAATTGACATTTTGGGCCATGTCATCACAGGTGATGAAACATGGGTGTACCAATATGACCCTGAAACAAAGCAGCAAAGTGCACAATGGAAGACTGCCAATTCCCCATGACTAAAAAAACTCCGTTGGTCTAAATCATGAGTCAAAACAATGTTGCTCACTTTTTTTGATATTAGAGGGATTGTTCATTATGAATTTGGACCAACTGGACAATCAACCAAGTTTACTATTTGGAAGAACTGGAAAGGCTGCATGAAAAAGTTAGACGGAAACGACCCGAACATTTTGCCAGCAACTCATGGATCTTGCATGATGACAATGCACCTGCTCACATGGCACTGCCTGTGAGGGAGTTTTTAGCTACTAAACAAATAACTGTGTTGGAACGCCCTGCCTATTCACCTGATCTGTTCCCAAAGATAAAGGAAACATTGAAAGGAAAGCATTTTGATGACACTGATGACATCAGGAGTAATACAATGGCAGCTCTGAATGCCATTCCACAAGGCATGAAGGTGACCATGGTGGTATTCAGCAATGAGGTATGTAGCACTTTTACCGTCATGAGTTCGCGAACTTTATCGTCTGACTATGTCAGTATGATGTTTATGTATGTGGTTCTGAAAGTAAAGTAAGAAGATTCTGGCATTAAATTCAGCATATTACAGTTCCACACACAAACACAGACTCTTCACAGAACTATACATAAATTAAGAAAGACAGCTTTCTTACTTTCCTGACTGACAAAAAAGAATTGATGAGCGCTCACTGAAGAGAAATATGAAAACCTTGAATCTCAAACTGGATGAAACTGGTGCTAGTCTTGAACATTCTTTGGAGATTGCTTGTACATCTTGCACAGGACAAGGGGGTTTCAAAATCATTAGCAACAAATTCCAAAAATTATAAACTCCAAACCACATAAAAAATAGCAGTGCATGGATTCAAACCAAGCTATCCTGATAACAGAGTTATTTTTGTGCTGGATTCTTAAGTCTGCTGAGAAAACTGAGAGTGTTCCTCAGAACTGGCATACAGAGGCAGACAGACTGACTTTCTTTGATAACATAATTCATTATAAATGGTTAGAGGATCAGATTAACTTTTTTTTTACCGTCCCCTCCAAGTGGCTAGCAGATGACGAACTACAGTATCCAGGCTTCCAATACCTCTCCAACTCTATGTATGAACATTGTGAGAGAAATATTTTGGGACAGAATTATGAAGGGAATTTGTCGCCAAAATTTTCCCTGACTTCTACCTCAACAAACGTGACTTACTTAAGGGAAACCACAAAGCAACATATTTACAGATGAAACCCTAACACTTTTCAAGAATTAAAGGATAATCTGGCACATAGTTTAGAAATATCTTACAGAATTACCTCTGCAACTGTTTCAAAATCTCCTTGGTGTACTAGGAGGTAGTGTAGTATTGCCAGCTGGTTTTCTAAAGAATGGTCACTCTTAAAAGTCTCAACAAGGTGTCCAGTGGTCACTGTAAGTGGTATCAAGTCCAGACTTGGTAGGTCTACTGTAACAGTGTTGTCATACTGCAGCAGTGGCACAAGGTGTGAAGCATATGGTGGAATCCCTGGTAAAGTGCAGCTCATCAATATATGGCAACATGCTTCATGAGCCAGTCCAATATCGAGGAGGTGTGTGAACAAGTCTGGTACATACACAACCATATGCTGATCTGTCAACAAAACATTTTACCATTATTAAGTGAATTAAGATAAGTAAGAAGGTTCAAATACAAAACCAGAAATCCAGTTTTTAGGTTTTTGCTACAGTGAAGTTGAGGTCTCCATTCTTCTTAGATTGTGGTACCTTGTCACTAGGTGATTTTTGTCTGACATTGCAATGCAGCATGGTGGTCTCATTTTGAAGGGTTAAAATGCCTATCTTCATGGACATTTTGACCCTTGAAAATGAGACCACCATACTGTCTGAAAACATCAGGTACCAAACACCAAATGACACAGCACCATGCCCCTAAAGAATGGAGACCTCAAAACTAGAATGTTAGACAATGTCTGAAAACACAACGAATATGAAGTAGAGGGTGAAATTAAAGATATAGTAGTATGAACATGTTTTCTGCATGGTCACAATAAAGTTACTTGTTTGAGAGTAACAAAAATTAATATTTTGAATAGACCAAAGAGAAGATTGAGAATTCCAGTAACAGAGGATATAAAACACATGGTAGGAAAAAGACTAAGACACAGAACAGGCAGGAGAGCTTTAAGGGAGACCAGACACAAGTGCAGGTCTGTTCACAAAGATGACAACCCTGCCGCAAATGACAAGGGAAGATGATAAGGATGATGATGATAATAATAATAATAATAATATTGTTGTTGTTGTAGTAATGGTACACAGACAGCAAAATTCTGCTAATCCCAGTTGCATGGGACCAGACAGACCAGGGATTATCAGATGGTACCTACACTGGCCTAAGTATTTACAGGGAACTCTCTGTTCATGCTCCAGTACTTGGGCTATACAACTAATGAGAAGGGTATGCCATTTGAATATCTCTGTTGTCTGCTCGGGTCATCAGCGTCCTGTTCTGTGTTTTCCAAGGTTTTCAGAGCTGAAGAAGTTGATGGAGTATGAGACAAAGTGTCTGGCAATGCCATAATGGTTGATGTACAGGCACTCTTGGAGGCCCTTACAAACATGCCCCTAAGATCTGTCTCTTTCAGTGAGGAAGCCTTTTCCTGGTCAAAAGGAAAATATCTGATCTTAGGACTACTCTCCTCAAGTGCCAGATCGGATTAAAGGAATTCTGCCTTATCATGATGCCTATGGTCTGCCTAAGTTTATGAAGGGTAAAGTGGACTTTGTTAGTAAGCAGATGGTAAATAAGATTTGAATACTATATAGGAAGGATACATTAATGTACTCTGCTATCAGTAGTAAACCCATTCAACTACCTGCATTCTTCGTATAACATTGTTCCAGTTAACCTTCTCATTGTCAACTTAGGGTACCAAGTGTTTGGCAGGTTGGGCAAAAGTTTAGGGAAATAAGACAAAATATCCTTAGCAGTGATCCTACAGTGACACTTTTCTGTTTGCATAGCTTCCGACTGCATTCAGCATCAAATTTTAGTACAAAAATCACAAACATGAAAATGTCATGTCTTGTATGGTTTTCACAGGATGCTATCCTTACTACTATATCAGGTTGCATATGTGTCTTGAGAAATTTTGTTATCCCTGAGTATATAATCTGCATTAGTTTCAATCATTTACTGTCAATTAAGTCTGCTCCACCTCAGCAGTGTGCAAATTCACCCTCAGCAACAGTACTGTGAGAACTCTAAATGTGCCAGATTAATTTGCTCTAAGAGACTGCATTGCGTTAGACTTAGCTGGTTGAGGAAAGGATGTACTTGGTACAGTGAAAAATATTTACTGACTTTAAAAATCTTTATTTACCTCCATACAATGCAAAAGTTGGCTTCATTGTTTTAGCCTGTGACCAAAGAATTCCAGGTACAACACAATGAATCACACAGCCATGATGTAGTAAAGTCACAGAATATGCAAAATGAACGGTGTTGGATGATTCTTCCAGATTCTGTACCTCAGTAATTGGTGGCTTCACAGGCTGAAATAATGTATCAAAAGAAGTATTAATTTAACCATTTTTGTGACTAGTTACTGCCTTTGCAACTTTTTTTTTTTTTTTGGGGGGGGGGGGGGGGGGGAAGGGAA
>Ga0123357_10011132_pt1 | contig 11510 bp, 7 predicted proteins | sample TergutEmb28metaG_FD_89873 | JGI IMG/M metagenome (GOLD analysis project Ga0123357, IMG submission 89873) | Embiratermes neotenicus P4 segment gut microbial communities from Petit-Saut dam, French Guiana - Emb289 P4 | ecosystem: Host-associated > Arthropoda: Insects > Digestive system > Gut ...
CAAAGAAAATGTATGTATGGGATTTTTGGCACTTAGCAGTCCTGCTACATGTGTTCTAGAATCCAGCTGCTTAACCCTTTGATGCCTAACGACCACTATAGTGGTTGTACCGCACCGTTAACTTCTAAACGTTTCATTTTATACATCTATTCAACAAATACAGGTACTGAATATTTTAAACATGGTTTATACTCTCTTTTTTTTTTTCTTTTCAAAATGCAGTTTGTTTCATAATTCTAACATATTTGGTTCCTGTTTTATTCACATTTTATATACAGAGTGTGCTAAAATGTAAAAAAATAATTCTGGCGCCAAAAGGTTAAGCCAGAATTGACCTGTACCTTAAATAGGGTGTGAAGATGTTGCATACATTTTTATTTGTTATGAATCTTATGCAGTTATTCTGTTACCAGCTGTGTGGTTTAAAGTGCAGCTATATTTAGCTGCATGCAACTACAGTTGGCTATTCTGAGAAGCACAGAGACTCAACCAGTCTTATTTGCAGAATGTGAAGAATGTATGTCTAGTGATATTTCTTTGTAAAATATTCTGTTAATGCTAGGTTGGTAAGTATTTTTACCTTCTAGAGTGACCACCTATGATTGACACCAATTCTACGCTGATGGGCATTTCTGGACAGAGAAAAACTGGATAAAAAGGTTGACTTGCAGTTGAGTAAACATGATACTGTGGAATTTGGAAGCTTTCCCTCATTATTTTTTGCACATTTGTTTTCACTGGTGCTAGGTCTTAATACTAAGTCCTTTCAATGCAAGAGGGTAGCACATGAAATCAGTGCTGTATGTGGGGAAACATAATCCAGTCTGTGAAAATGAGTATTTATGTCCTTGATCTGTTGTTGCTGTACATGTAAGTGGACCACATGTACAAGTTAATGCAGAGATGTTTATTTGTTTCTTTGTTTGTGGACATGCCTGCATTTTAATGTTGTGTGTACCATGCATTGTATAGAAATTAATTTAAAGAGCCAACTTTACATGCACCAAAATGTGAGATGTTAGTAGTCTCCTACATTTTTAGGAATGTCAAGGGTGTCATCATCATGGAGTCCACTCAGTAGCTACTGTTAATCCAGACTATTTGAGGGTGTTACATTAGCTACTGAGTGGACTCCCTGATGATGGCACCCTTGACATGCCTAAACATATAGGAGACTACTAACATCTGACATATATACATTTTGGTGCATGTAAAGTTGGTTTGTTAAATTGATTAACATGTGTGCATGTTTCCATTCCCCTCCCAGTTTGTTCATGTTCATTGTTTTACATACTCTAATTAATGGATTGTTTTGAACTTCTTGTAGCTGAGATTGTGAAATATGTGGAGCGTGTAATGACATTTTCACCACCACCTTTGAAATTCAACAAGTCACGCACACACTTTCTCAATTATGAGGGTCGTGCAATGGCATATGTCATATTTGTTCTTAAACTACTTCTTGGACTTGATGGGAAGACTGAATATGAGATATCTGTAGTCACTAAGGAGCTTAATAAGTAAGTCAATGGAATAAAGGTTATTTTAGACAGAAACCTCCACTTATAGTGCTGTATATTTTTGGACTTTGCCCACTGTGTATTTTTCCAGAATTATGAAAATAAATATATGTTGCAAGTGATAGGTGGGTGATATAATATGTTATGCTAATTTCACCTTTGTTTATTGTCATGATTTGAAGTATTTGTGTCTGTCACCGCAGTTTTTGTTGTGAAAAATGTTTGTTACATCCTTTTGACAAAAAAGTCTTTTATGACCTCCTTGTGTCACTTTAACTGATGTACATTCCCTGAAGATTGAGGATATATTGATCTGAGTAAGTCTCTCCTGACCTTTGTACCTTAAGATGGAAACAGATCAAGCTTCTGAAGTGTTATTATTTTTCCTTTTGTTGCATTTGTTCTGTATTGGAACATTAGACAGTAAGCAAAGTCCAAAAGCTAAGTAGCTCTAAATGTAATATTCCATGGTCAGAACCCTACAGAATTAAAATCATTTTTGTCACAAAGGAACTGGGTAGTAACTGACTACAGTTTACATAAATGTGCGTTAATAATAGTTGCAATATTTCTCCTGCCGGTTCCTGTTAGGTGTTTCGGATTCTGTACCTATAACATTGAATTGATGGTAAGTTCGCATTCCATCCACATGAAACACCAACATAATAATATGCCGTAATTACTTGCATGATAGCCTCTGCTGTGTAATTTCATAACCCACACTGTGAAGAGATAAAAAAGATTAATTATAGCAATATGCAATTTTGTTTCCTGTATTTTGATGCCACATTTACTGTTGTTCATATTATAGTATCCTATCTGATCCCATTGCTGTTGGATCCATAGCCTTTCTGCAACTTCATATTCAAAATCTTCGTACCTCCATTGTTTGAAGTAAATGTACAGCTTTATGATGCAGCCAAAGTACATTGTCAAGTTTCAAGAAAATAATATAAATGGTGTTCTTATGTACAAGTCTCTATGGAGGCGGAGTAGTAGTGTTATAAAATTCCGGTATTGGTAGGATGTGTTTGTTTGTTCTTCCAAATTACAAGGAGAAGTCCCTGACTTTGGACTACCAGTGTTTTAAAATAAAAGAAGTGCATAGTAAAGGGGTTGTTGTGAATGAAATATAGTCAATTGTAAGTTTTTATTCTTTGTTTTAAGCAAAGTGAAATCATTTTCCATTCATAGGTTATCTGGGAATTCTGCAGGAGCAGCAAGACTGTTCGTGTGGGAAGAATGGGTGCAGTTCATTGAGTGTCGCAAGTCGGTTTTTGCACGTTTTCACTTTCCCATGCAGATGGCACATTATCAAGATGGATTCAACAACCCTAACAATTTTATTAAGTTCTGGAAAAGGGTGAAGTCAAAGGGTGACAGACATGCCAGACTAGACTTCTCAAAATACTCGAGTATGTAGTTCAGTTAATTGAAATTGTTAGAAATCCCATATATGTCAAAGTTATGATTTATGTAATTCTTGTATTGTAGCAGGGTGGGCTATTTCCTTCAATGTAGATTAACTCATCTAATGGGTATTATTGCTTTTAGCTAATAAGGAATACAATACCCAAACTGAATGAATAACAGAGGATGCAGATAATCTATTGAGTTCAGATGTAATTCTCATATACACAATTTCTCACCTCGTAAGATCCCCCACTGCTGAAAGAATGTCCCCAAAGATTACCCTCATCTTAACACCACATGATGATAGTTGAAGAATAAAAGAACAGCTTGATGTCACTTGCTATTTTATTTCACTTCTTATGTGCTCAACATGTTTCGGACATTAATATATCCATCATCAGGAGCTTGAGACTATCTTTTGAATTACCACATTGGTCGTATTGTTCTTGGTCTGATGTGTTTTGGAGTTTCGGTGTGGTTGGGTTGGAGTGGTATCCATGTTGCAGGCTGAAGCCTGCAACACAGATACCACTCCAACACACATCGAACCAAGAACAATACGACCAATGTGGTAATTCAACAGAATAGTCTCAAGCTCCTGATGATGGATATATTAATGTCCAAAACATGTAGAGCACATAAGAAGTGAAATAAAATAACAAGTGACATCTAGTTGGTGTTTTATTCTTCAACTATCACAATGATGCACGGTCCAATAAACATAAGAACCACATGATGAATTGTTACATAAATAGGCTATTAAATCCACAAAAAATATGTTATTTCTCATATGGCCAAGAAATGTGTATTGTTTGCAACATCTGTCATTCTGAAACTATAATTTTGCTGCTGTTTTATATGGGTGTGAAATTTGGTCACTCTTATTGAGGAGGAACATGAGCTGAGGGTGTTTGAGACCATGGTGGTGAGGAAGATATATGGGCATAAGAGGGACAAGGTAAGAGGGGACTGGAGGGAACTGTATAATGTGGAGCTTTGCAACCTGTACTCCTCACTGAATATTATTTGAGTGATCAGATCAAGAATAATGAGGTGTGTAGGCATAGATGGGAGGATAATATTAAAATCTATCTTCAAGTAATTGGTTTTGGGCAGGGTGGGGTGCATGGACTGGATTGGTCAGGCTCAGGACAGGGTTAGTTGGCAGGCCCTTGTGAGTGTTGTGATGAACTTTCAGGTTCCATAAAATGTTGGAATTCCTTGAACTCCTGAGGAACTGTTAGGTTCTCAGTAAGTACTCTATTCCATGCAGTCAGGCAGTCAGTAATTTGCCATTGTGAGGGAAGAACAGGGCTCGGTTGTATGGGATGTAAGCCATGAGAAAGAGAAAGAGGCACTAGAGAATTATATAATGAAGTATGTTATAATTTATACTCTTTGCCTAATATTGTGAGGATGATTACTGAGACAGAAAGATCACATTTATTGAGGGCAAATGAGAAATATATACAAAACTTTGGCAGAAAATCATTCAGATGAGGGGAGCTTTTGGGAGAGACTGACATAGATATGATGACAGTGTTAAATGAGTTGTGTCTTGCAGTAAAAGAGCATGAACATGTCCTGTTTGAACAAGCAAGTAAGGTTTAATGATGGTGTTTGCTGAGGATGGTAATAAACCGTCTGTTTACATAGAAGTAAGTAATTTTGTGACCAACTTGCAGACTGTTCACTTTCTGAAGAGAGCACTGACACTGAATGTATATTGGAATTTAAAATATGTTACAAATCTCTGAGTCAGGGTGATATGTGCAATTGGAGAAAGGTACATTTGTTGTGAATCTTAATATTATTTGGTAATAGGGAAGATTTTAAAGTATTTGTTATGGTTGTGTGGTTTAAAGTTTTGTCCGGAATAGTTATACTGTGTTTTCCACAGGTTTAGTCCTGGTTTAGGAAGCTCAGTCATGTTTCCATTATCATTATGCAAGTGAATAATATTTTTCTCCTTTAACTTTTTCTTGACCAAGATATTCTTATTTCATCCATTAAAATAATAAGACAGCGGAAATCACTGACAGTAGGAGGCCAAAACCTAAATATTCTTTTTCTTACTACAAACCCAGTGAATCATAGTGCACAGCATGTTTCATCTTATACCATCCTACATGTCTGTAACAGGTTACGTTGTGTATTGTATTTGCAGAGACGAATTCTGGACTTGTGAGTGCTGTTAAACGTGTTCTCACAAAGTTGGTAGACGAGGAGACGGATGATGACAGTGCAGTAGACTTTGTTCCATCACTAATGCCACAAAAAGGAAACACTGAAGCCATCTTGGCATCTGAGGTATTGGATTTACAGTGTTCAGCTGCAGGAATACCATCTTCTGCTGATATTTTGAAACAAGATTTCACTCGTACGACACTGGAGCACTTAATACAACCTGAACAGTAAGTGAACATACTGAAATGTTGCACAAATAGCAAGAAATGTTTGCATATGTTAGATAGACTGTGTATTGATAAAGTTCCAAATGTACTTACAGAACATTCACAAAATACAGAACAAACTTGTTGTACTATACTATTTATTGTTGGTTAGTTCTCCAACATGTTTTGGCCTGACTTATTAGGTCATCCTCATGGAGTTCTATATGACATATGCAGTGTCACTTCAACCTATCTGTTAAGGGTTCTCACATATGATTAAAATCGGTGTTGTAGTAAATTACGGTTAAAATACAGTTAAGTTACAATTAGTACAGTATGAATAGAGTATAAAGTTATACAATTATGAAAGTATATGTTGTGTCCAAACATCCATATTTGGTCTTTCTTCATTGAAGTCTGTGAATAGGGAACATAAACTTTTATTAGCACTTTGATGGTGAGAGAGAAAGTGAATAACAAAGATTTAATTGAGTGGATATTATAATACTTACCAGATGTCATCGTGTAGTGTATAAGCTATGGATGAGTACACTACGGAGTAGATATATAAACAAGCGGTGTGGATCAATACTTGGTTTACAAGCACGTTTTGTTGGGTTGAAGTGTCGTTTAAGATATCACATAGTGGATTTAATTCACCTAGTTTCTGTTCCTCAACTAATAGGTTTTGCTGTTGATAATTTTGTATATGGTATGATTCCCAGCAGTTCATGCATGTTCCTTTTCATGTGGTAATTATTGGGTCCATAGTATCTTGTATACTTCCAAATTGTTGTTGATGGTTAAGAATATGCATGGGATATGCAGATTGTTGATTGTTGTTTCTTATGTATTATATATGCTCATGATATATTAATTTCAAATTTCTTCAAGTTTGTCCAACATGTCTTATTGCAGGTAAGACACATAGTGAATTTCGTGAGTTTATGCTAGCTTGACCACTTGGACCACATTCTTTGATAAGCTAGTAGTGACTGAGGCAGTCAAGAAATTCAACACCCTTTATGGAAGTTACAGGTTCCTTACTGTGCACCAGAACCAACCACTGGACCTATCCTTTGCCACATGATCCTATTTGTCATTCACTTTATTCTATTTAGTATCCATTTTGAGGCATATTTACAAAACATTTATGACAAGCAACTTATTCCCTTGTGTCTGTCCATTCATGTGCCTGCATTGAGCAGTAGGAAAACCACTGGATAAATTCTCAGTAATTTAATATTTGGAATTTTACTGACATTTATCAGCACATTCTCATTTTGGTTAGAATTGAACAAAAATGACACACACTTTACATGCAAGCATATGTACGTTTGTGATATATCTCACTGTGGTTGTCCTTTGGAATTAACCTTTTAGCGCCAAACGTCAACTAAAGTAGACGACCAGTGGGCCCTTTAAATAGCTGAACGGCCACTGAAGTGGCCGCACAGTGAGCCCTTTAAATAGCCAAACAGCCACTAAATTCCGGCGTCAAAAGGTTAAGACATTCTGTGTCAGAGATACATGCTGAGGTTGAAGAAGTTGATGATCAAAGTGTAACAGTCACGTGTGAATGATATCTTGGTGTTTTCAAGATATCCGTTCCAATGGCTTGTAAATATGTTGCTGAGGTATGGAGCAGACTTACAGTGTGTGTAATTGTACAACATGGAATGGCATAATTCATGTACAGTGAAACATCTGTGTCCATTGTTTCTCAAGTGACTGCACAAAAAATTATAAATGCAGGAAGGTGGCATTCTGTTTCAGGAAGGCATGAAATGTGTCAGAAACACAACAAACAAACAACAACAAATGAAAATGATATGTTTTACACGTAGGGACAAAAGTGATAAACACGAAGTTCCTGTAGTACCCTTGCATACATCACCTATTTCCGAAGAAATATGTAATTAACAACTGTTTAATTGAAATCGTACATAAGAGTAATCTGGTGTGTGTCTTGTCATCTTTTGATTTCATTGTTTTTTTCCAGAACTTAATAACACTTCTAGGGTTGTTGATTGCCTTATGATAATGTAGCTTTTACTTTTGTGAAGAAGTGGACACGTGCTTGCACTGACTTGTAGTACTTGATATACTGCACCCATCTTTTTCCACACAGGCAGTCTTGCTACCCCTATATAATTTCCAGATAACTGGTGAACAAACAGTTATTTCATTTTGCCTAAAACAAGGAAGAAAAACTTAAATATTTGCCTTATTTAACACCATGATGGATTGAAACATGGGTATGCCAAGGATGGGGATTTCCTTGTTTAATATGAATGCGTGTAAAAATTAAGTCAAGCTGTAATGGAATTTGAACACTTTACTACTCCACCTCCATACAAGTTTGTGATTAAGAACACTTTATTTGTCCTTCTTGAAACTTGACAGTGTCTTCCAGATTCATACTTTGCTGCAATATATTGCTGCACAACATTGGATGTGAATGAGGGGAGACACAAAATTTTTGAATATGAAGTTAAGGAAAGGCTGTTATCAGGGCAGCTCGAATTGACACACACACATCTACTCTTATCTGCACAGCAAATGCTATGTCTTATTGAACAAAGTGTGAACATATGTAGCCAGCTGTGTTTGATGTTTACAACAAACACTTCTGTCCCATTTGCCTGATACTGTGGTGTTGCATTGTATGACAAAACTAGCAAGTTAAATAAAAGAAAATTCAGTTACGTCTGGTTACAAAATAGGCCAAATGTGTTAGTTGTTAATCATGCTGCGCACAAAGTCAGTGTTTTAGGTGCATTTGCAAAAGTAAGTGATGTGAATTCATATAGAACACTTGTGTCAGTGTAAATACCCTGAGTATGGTCCTGCAGGACAGAAACATGTCAGAATAAAATATGGGTGCCATTTACACCCATTTCTGTGTACCTAGATGGATTGTATTTTGTAATTATTGAAATTAAGGCACACAGAGCAAATGAACCAGTTTAAAATAGTGAATTCTATTTAGGAGAGTAGTGGACAGAGAAATTTCTGGGCAGACCCAAGGAGAACTGTGGAAATCCAGAACTTTGAGTAGCAGACCTTAGCCTTCCTAAATTTGCAGCACAAAAGTTAAACATGCTAGGTTTTATTGTTAGTTTTATGTAATATATTATCAGACATACCCATTCTTTGACTGGGATGTGGTTGCTTTTCTCCTCAGTTATAATTATTACAAACTGTGCTGTAATGTGATGTTTGTCTGATGGTGACTTCAGAGCTGTGTTACTGTCTCAGTATGCTCTTCTGATTTTGAAATTCTCTAGACTGTCACCTGTACAGATTAGGAACGATAACTTTAAACTTGCTGATGTGATGCATGGGAAGGCGGAGGCAAAAGGAAGCTGGGGTTATGAGGTTGGTACCTGTTAGAATGTATAGCCATCCAGTCAATGAAAAATACCAGCCCCAAATACACTGGCTATCTGACTTCATAGATGATAAATGTTTTTTACATAGGGAGTGGTAGTTTTCTGACCTGTGCTGTTTTAATCAGGCAGATATCCTAACCCACACTGCATTCCTTCAGTACTTTCCAGCATGGCATAGTGTCAGACATTATTTAATGCTATTCAGGGCACTGTATTTTTTTCACCAGTGTTTTGTGCATGGCAATTAGCGGGCTGTCTCTATGTGGGGTGGGGGTTGCTACATCTGGCATTGGCTGTAATTAAAGAAAGATTGGAGCTGAGGATTCAAATTGCATCCAGATGCTATTGCAGTAACGTTCTGAATATTATATTTGGGTGTTCTGTGTTAAGTTCATGGTAGGAAACTGGAAACTAGGAGAAATGTTTGTATTTTTTGTATAAATTGTTTGATATGCGAAACATGTTTGCAGCTCCATTTGTGTGATTCTGAAATTAGTTGTCTCTTACAGGTATGTAGCAATGGCTAATATGAAAGGAATAAAAATTGTTGTTCAGGTGAAAAGTGCCCAGAATCAAGTAGAACAAGTTAATAAAATGAAGAAAATATTTCAGAGCAAACGGAACAAGACATACATCATTGTAGATACAACGAAGGAAGTTGAACATTGTAGGCAAGGTGAGAAGCAAAAGAGAAAATTAATGAGTGCAGTGAGATATAAGAAACACAGTGTGGTAATCAATGATACTGACTCTCCTCCAGACAGATTGTATCGTCAATCCAGAAAGTCTTATAATTTACCTATCATTGCAGAAAACATGCTAGTAAAGCATCTGCGAAGGAATGGTCTTCATTCTGAAATAGACAACCTCTTGTGCTCTGAAAGTGACATGACAGATGTCACTTGTGCAGAAAGCAGCACCAGCAGCAGTGACAAACAGTCATGTTCTTCTGTAGCTACTGAAAGTGATAGGTTGTTTCAGCATTCCAAAATGTTCGGTAACTTACCTGTTGTTGCAGAAAATATGTTGGTGAGACACTTGGAAAAGGAGGGCATTTCTAGTAAATTAGATGACCAGCTCTCTCATTGTTCCAGAGAAGCAGATCTTCCCGTGACAGCAAAGGAAATTTTGTTACAGCATTTTAAAAAAAACAGTTTTGCAGGGAATGACATGGACAAAAATAACGAGTTCGTATTGTACCTGCCATTTGTGGAATACTGGCAGAATGATGTTAATTCAAAGTGGATGAATGTGGAGGAATTTGAAAGGGAGGTTGCAGTTGAATTGCCACCTTCTTTTCGGTGGTTGATAACAGAATGTGCAGGGATGCTCCAAATGACAATCCAAGAATTGTATTATGAACTTCTGGTTGTTGAAGATGTGTGCTGTTTGTTTAGGACACAAGGTGAATCAGTGGTTGAAAAATTTAAAAAATGTAGGAATGTACTGGTAACAATGTAAGTGTGCTTTTTTATAGTAGCACATGTTGACTGGACAAAAAATTATATCTACAGGCTGGATAAAGATACTGAACAGCACAGGTAGGTGATGGATACATTTCTTTAATTGGGTTTTTCAGAGTGACGATGTGTAAGAAAATTTTTGTGTGCTGTCTTTGAATGGCTTGTGACATAAAGGATTGTATTTGTCCATAATTGATGCACATTTTTATAACCATGATATGTGTATGTTATTTGTACAATGAAAGTGCTTCTTTTTTACCAGTATATAAAATAAAAAGTTTTTGTAGTGTCTCATTGTAATCAGCTCTTTTTTTACAACATAAAATGCAGTATTGAAAGATGGTGTGTTATCACTGACAGACACTCTCTTCAGTCTGAAGTAGAAGCAGTCTTTAAAGTATATCATTTGTTTTCCTTTGTCACCATAGCAGATTACCTAAAATGTCTACTTTGATTACTCATGTACTGTCTTCTGAAAATAACATAATTTCATCCAGAACTGTACTAGGCCACATACTGAAACCAGCAGCCACAGTTTTATAAGAGAGTAAGTAGGATCTGCATAATAATGTTAACAGTTCCAGAGATAAGTATATCAATTTAAATATGTCTCTTTTAAGAAGCAAATAAAAGTGCAAGATTTTGATATTTTTGGCTACATGATATGGGTCGGATATGGACGTCAAAATGTGTGTAATTGTGTTGTTGGTTCTATTATTTTGTTACAAGTCACATAAAGTCTTAAAAATTTTGCTTAATGAAAACAAATTTCCCTGTAAAATGTATAACTGTGGCAAATGGCTTTAAGTGTGGTTTTATCAATGTTCATCAACACATCTTGCTATGGAAATAAAATTTGTTCCAAGGTGCAAATTCTGCTGCACTGAATTTTAGGATGATGGCTGTCAGGAGGAATGTTTGTTGCAAAATTTTTGTCACCTTAATGTAGTTTGAAGATTGTGAATTATTAAGCATGTCATTATGTAATTTTACCCATCCTCTCCTCTCTTGGGTTCATATATTCTCAGCACTTTTTCTTGGACACACATACACACACATAGCATTCTTAGAGCCCACTTAGGAAATATTGCACTAGTAAATAATTAAACACACTTATAGATAGTTTATTGTCCTGCTTATGCACAATTATATAATATGTAGATACAATTGAAATTATAGAATATTTAAAAGTACTCCAACATGTTTCGGATCACAGAGGATCCATCATCAGGGAGCCTTGTACAGTACTTGGCTAAAATTACGAGAATGGTTCTATTGTGTCCGTTGACATGGACAGGGTCGGTGTTATGGCAGCATATTGTAACC
>Ga0123357_10011133_pt1 | contig 11509 bp, 7 predicted proteins | sample TergutEmb28metaG_FD_89873 | JGI IMG/M metagenome (GOLD analysis project Ga0123357, IMG submission 89873) | Embiratermes neotenicus P4 segment gut microbial communities from Petit-Saut dam, French Guiana - Emb289 P4 | ecosystem: Host-associated > Arthropoda: Insects > Digestive system > Gut ...
AAAAGAGAGAGAGAGAGAGAGAGAGGAATCATGAGGGTGCACCAAATAAACATGAAGAAACTGGAATTCGGATTATCTAGTCCATTTCCTGAGTAATTCTTACCAAACGCTGGCTATGTAGTCTCTGTTTCTATGTTCACAATGACTGGTATCATACATAACCTACATAGCATACACAGTCTACATTCATTTCCCAAAGCAAAACAACAGTCGTCATGCTCGATCACGGATCCCTACTGACGAAAATGAAACACGCAGCAACCAGATTCTTGACTCGACAGGTCTCGTGGTACTCGACATTGCTGGTGTGTACGCATTCCTGCACGCAGCCATAGTAAGTTACGCCGAATAGTCTCTGCCGCGTCTTTGCCACGCTGACTGGACTCGGCTCGACTCTGTTGGTGGGTACGCACCCTAACACAGCTGATCGTGGAAACGACACAATTATTCCCAACGCCTCTCAAGTAGAAGCGCCATGAACTTGACAGAAGCACTGCGGAACTAGCAGCGTACATTCGTGAAATACATGTATGCGACGCATAACGACGTTCGGTCAACGACGGCTCGCATATCCGAATGTGGTCCCATAATATTAGAATACCATTGTGTTGCAACTGCCAACAGTGTTCAGTACAGTAACATGCTGTACAGGTTTGTAGCCTAGGAGCAATGGGCTATACCATATAGCCTGGGTGTGTAGAAGTGATACTATCTACGTTTGTGTAAGTACACTCTATGACATTCGCACAACGACGAAAGCTTCACGACGCATTTCTCAGAACGTATCCCCGTCGTTAAGCGACGCATATCTGTACGTCCATTTAAACTTACGCATCTCTAAGCAGCGCTGCTCACGTCACAGCTGCTCAGACCTTTAACGGCAAATGATGGACGAAGCTGCTCTTCTACAATCATGAAAGCATACAGACAGAACACGTGCCACAAGAACCAGTTCGCTTGTGTACAGCCATTGCAGGAAGTTATTTGAAACAGCCCGCCACTTAAGCACGCGAGTTATGTCACAACTCTCCTTTAAACACGATTACGTAACTTCCCAATAGCCGAATTACTGCCCACGTTGATACACGTTTAAGTCAAAATGAGGTACTGAATACGTCTGTAGTTTGGTACACGTTTCATGGGATACTCCATATGTATCCATCGCCATCATTATCAGTTATGCACGATTACACGCAACTGTCTGTCCATAACTGGTAACTACCTGTACTGGAAATAAAGTAAATTAGTTCATCCAAGCAAGTAACTAACCTTCTGTAATAAAGTCTCTTCAGTCAACGCTCATAACACCTAACAAAGCTTCCCCCCACCAAGTGACTCAGTACTGCAGCAGTTCCACCCACCCCACATCATCATATCAAATTTCCATAGGATCCGTCAATGTGTACAGTATCACGGGTCATTCTTACATTGTATGCTTGTTCCATGTCTTTCAAACCCACACATTTTAGGGTGAACTTTCTTTACAGACACTTTCAACTTACCTCCTCAGTAAATCATCAAGATTCACACTGATACATACGCCATGAAAGCACATGGGAGGAGCGGAGTACAGCACCAATCGTCCCTAACAACGTCACTAGACGGAGGTGAGTTGCCAGCCTCACGCCCCGGTCGTCTTGCACTTTACCTCAGAACATGTTGTATCCAGCATTACTACCATTACTACTGCTGATGCGCACACCTCGGCTGCCAGTAGTCGACTGAACTGACCCCCCCCACCAGCCAATTTAAATGGATTCGTCCGTTTCGCTGAAAGACCAAATCTGGTTTCTGTGCGTGTGCCATCACGTTTCAAACGTGCTTTACCACTTGAATTGGAGGCCGGGTGGGCCCCAGAGACGGTTCGGGCGTTTTGACGACCAGGAAAATCTCCTATCCTTGTCGAATTCGAATCCTCGGCCGTCCAGTCCACAGCTTCATCGCTAGACTGACCACGCTACATCGGCTACCACTTGGATAGTTACTCTTTCATATATACAGGATGATTCTGTCGCTACAGGCCCCAAACTATTGTCTATACATAGTTTGGGGCCTCTAGCGACAGAATCGCGCTGTACATACAGACATTGCTCTTCTTGTTTGGGGAAAGTAGAGTGAAGAACAGTTCATAAGTTAAAAACAGCACACATTTCCTTAGTAGCAATTTTACTACAGGTCACTTCGTTCACATTATTTCAATTTTTAAATCTTCCTTGGCATTAAATTTTCAAAACAATGTCCGGTCTATTAGAGTCGCTTATTACAACCGTTGCATCTTCGGCGCGTCTAAAGGACTTAAGATTAGCTACAAAGCGCATAAATTGACTCGAGACCTTTATATATAAAAATGGCGTTATATCTGACTTAAAGTTAAGTACAGTGCTTATTACTCTCAACGTACAGACAAGAACCAAATTAAAACCTTAAATAACACAAAGGAAATGAACACGTATCTTGTTCCATCTATATATACAGCATCAGAGAAAAAACAGATGTTAAAGAAACTTTTTCTGGTAAACACATTTAAATTTAGCGTTACATCAACTGATAAACATTAATATCGATACAAAACGATCTTGAACTTCGCTACACACGACGTTTGAACCAGGAATGTTACACCTTAAGCAGCTCGCATAGGTCAAACAACGAAGCGAAGCGCCTACAGGAGGGGCAGAGGGAGAGGGAGAGCTAGTCAGTCACGCAACAGGCAAACTGGCTGCAAGGACAAAGAAGAGAACACTGTGAACAAATAATGGACGTACACAAAGCAAAAACTGGATAAAGCAAGGCACTAAATCAGCCAGCGGAAACGTACTGATCTGGATAATCAGAAAGCAGACCAATTTACATTTATACTTTTAATTCTATGCACACATCGACGTCTGACGCAAGGTGGTGTTGCAACGCTACATAAACGTTCGACGGAGACCTCAAGACCATAATTTACTGTTGCAACGCTACACAAACGTTCAACGGAGACCTCAAGACCACAATTTACTGTTGCAACGCTACACAAACGTTCAACGGAGACCTCAAGACCACAATTTACTGTTGCAACGCTACACAAACGTTCGAGGAGACCTCAAAACCACAATTTACTGTTGCAACGCTACACTAACGTTCGACGGAGACCTCAAGACCACAATTTACTGTTGTAACGCTACACAAACGTTCAACGGAGACCTCAAGACCACAATTTACTGTTGCAACGCTACACAAAACGTTCAAAGCAGATAACAAAATCTATTATTTTACTACATAAATAAGTTCTCCATCTCTATTATGGTGGAGGAAAGGAATACATGCAGGATTTTGGTGAGGAAATTTATACGTAAACGTTCCATTAAAAGACTAAGATATCTCAACAGATGACGCTACGATAGTTTGACACAGAGAGAGGGGCTGGAGAGCTCGTGACCCATGACATCAGCAATAAACCTCCTGGCTCAACTAGTATACGAAACACTCTAGCAGATAAAAGTTCGACGAATAACTTTATTGGCATTGCTTAGAAGCTCATATATCTGTACCGAAAAAAAAAATCGTTAGCAGTTAACAATATCTACACACAACATCCTGTACAGCCTGACAACAGAAGTTGTTCGTTTATTACTTTCCAATATTATTGCTTACGTAAGCCAAAACAACTGTGTATTATACTGTCAAGCAACGAACTGCAAGTGTACTGGCGTCTGCTCATTTTAAGTTAACCCGTTCCAGTGTGAGGGATATCGTTTGGTGTATTTATCAAAAGCCTCCCCCACATACTTCCAGATTTCTACAGCTGTAAATACAGCAGGTTCGGACTCCAGAGATCGCGCGGTCTAAGGCGTGGGTCTGCAGCCGCTCACCTGCTGGGATTGTGGATTCGAATCCCGCATGGATGTCTGTTATGAGTGTTGTGTGTTCTCAGGTAAACGTGTATGTGTGGGGCTGATCACTCGTCCAGAGGAATCCTACCGAGTGTGGTGTATCCAGTGAGTGTGATCGCGAAGCACCGTTAAGTGACGGACGCGACATGCAATCGCGTCGAACAGGCACAGGTAAAAAAAAATTACAGCAGGTGAACAGATTAAGTTGCAAGTCTGCCGTTCGTATTGGCTTTAACAAATAACAGCGGACTTATACTTCAACTTCCCAACATCCATCTGAACTATTATTTGCAAAGTCTGTGTTGGTACCAGTCCGTAATGCCAGCCGCAGAAAGCACTACTGCTACTGGACAATTTACATCAGTCCTTAACTGATCTGGACACTTGTCTTCTCCGTGCGGTTTGTAGCTGCCGCGATTCTTAATGTAACAACGCTATATGGGGGGATGGGGCAGTTGGCTAGTCTGTACAGCGGAGAGCAAGGCTTATCTCAGGGAATATGACGTGGATTAGGTGTCAGGTGATGTACGTACATCTGTTATTGTTCATGCAGTTACATCAGTACATTTAACACATTGAGACGACCATGTCAGTAAAATAATCAGATGATTGGTAACCCGATATGTTTTACGAACTATACAAAAAAAACTATATGTTCACATTTTACACCAGGCACGCATGATGGGCTACTTACCTGGTCCCTGCTCCCAAAACGATCGCTTGGACCGCACGACTTGAAATGTCGTTGCTACCGCATCGTTTTTCTGCATTTCCTTCCCACGGCTCGCCTGATGGCTTGTTTACTCCCTTTTGTCTGACCGTCACGACCCCAATATCCCAAGTTGCCTTTCATATGGGATGCCGACGCTATAAAACCTCTCACTCTAACCACGCTACTTCCATACTCCCTCGCAAGAACCAATCTAATCGGTCACAGTATCTCCCCTGTGGAATAATTTAACAACGGGAGCACAGCTGATATATTAGTCCAGCACCGCCTTTACATAATCACTTATATGTTACGTTAACATACATAACAATTGCACGCCCATATGATTAGGCATAAGTGTTTAAAAATAAGATTAGGCAGTACAGCATAACATTACTACAGGTCTCTCATTTCATCAGCTGTCAGATGGCTGCTGCACGTCTTGAGCACACCAGCGTGGGTTGTCCTCAGTTTCGCTCCAACATCCAAGCAAAGTCTAACTTTCCCATTTTATGGCCTTGTTTATCAGGATATTTGGTTGAACTTGACATACTCTGAAGTATAACAGTTCACAGCACGTTTAACACATGGCTAAATGCAACTTTACAAGATACAAATGCGGAAGACAAGTGCGCACTGAACAACATAAAAGATTAACATAAAAAGGGGCATACAGCTTTCCGAAAGAATTAACATGGTAATCGTACGAATACAATTTAAAACGCATCTTTAAGAAAATATACTGTCTGATATTATATGTACATATAAGAAAATATACTGTCTAATATTATATATATATATATATATATATATAAAACACAGAATACACTTTATGGACAATTTGTGTCTGTAATGAGCCTATCCTTTAAAGGAAGAATTCTTATCTCGAAGGCCCTTCCAGAGTATTTTTAAGCACACGCACTTTACACATCAGCACGCCAATCACTGGTGTCTGTACTACACTGTCGCACGTCACTGCTCTGTGTGAACTGTCTTGACACTTTCCTTTCCACAATGAAAGTTATAATACTATTTAGCACATTAGGACATATTAATCTCTTCGAAACAACACACACTGGTAAGCCAAATTACTTCTCCATCAAATTTCTATGTACTAGTCTGTGGAACGACTCTTAATTAGCAGACTTGTTAATTTAACTTTTATAGCACACTACTAGTCCTTTTTTTCAGTCGGGCTAATTAGGTATTATTAAAAAAAAACCCAAATCCGAATTTAAAGGACATTAACTAGCATTAACTTGCTGTCATCTGCCACTCATTACTTTTGCCCGCTCGGTCAGTTAGTGCTCAGCTCTTTCCGTAACATCACAATATCTAATTGCTGTGCACATCTGAAAGGTGAGATAACAAAGCGTTTGTAAGGAATTAACCTAAATAGCGCTAAAAACTGACACGCACATAATTTCACTTCTCAACAGATGCTGCTGTGCATCTCCTCCATCCCTCAAGCTTGTTTAATCCTCACCTAGTCCACTGCTTCCACCTTCATAGTTCTAAGCTTGATAACTGCAGAAGCAATTTTCTGATCTGTACTGCTTCATTTGCTTCCTACTGAATTCGTCTCTTAATCTTCCCTTGTCTACTACTTCATAAGCTGAGTGAGGCAATATTGTACTGCTGACATCCGGTCCTTGGTACACGTTCCTAAATTTTACAATCACTCCTGCTGCAGCGTCTGACAGATTTTGACTCTCAACTAAAATTCTGTTCTTCATATGTGGATTCCAAGTTGCATATCCTTTCTTTCTTCTCCCTCTTTCCGTGGCTTTCCTTTTTAACTTTGCAAATGCCCTTTCCAATTTGGTGTCCAAATCTTCAGCATCTAATGTATTTTATTAAAGTTCTGGCAACATTCGAAAGTGCTAGGCTTTTTCTGTCCAAACATTAATTCTACGAGAGAACAGCCAGTCGAATTCGCGACTATCTTGTTTAACAACTCCTTAATGTGAGGAAGCAGTTCTTCCCGCTTTTTAAAATTGTAGTGGAATAAATTCTAAGAGGCCAATGGGGAGACCACAGATACGCTGGAAGGATGATGTTAAAAAAGATACACAGAGGTTAAAAGTGTCAAACTGGAAGACTCTTGTCCAGGATAGAAGAAGATGGAAGGAACTGGTTGGGAAGGCCAAAACTCTGCACTAAGAGTTGTAGAGCTGTACTAAGAAGAAATTCAGAAGAATGTAGATAGCTCCCGCATAACTCTCTCGGGATGTCTAAAGGGCACTCCGCCACCCAGCAAAAAGTATAATATCACTAGACCTCTCTTAATGACCATGTATCAGATACTTGTGTTAACTACCGTCGATACGAACTGATCTTGGGGTGGGCTGGTGAGTGAGACGTGTATGAAATGATGCGGGAGCTTGTACAGTTCCACTTTCCTTTGCATTTCCTTTAACCCCTCCACGCAAGCAATCCATTTACATATTAAATAAAACTTCAGATTCCACCTCACAGACAACCCTCTCCATCTCCACCTTAACGATCAGTCTGTTAATGCTATTTAATAAGAAAATAACCCTTATTAATTACGACAATCACAAGTAACCCACAAACACAATCACTGCGCTTCATTGAGTTGTACAGTCACAATTGATAGTATATCCCCGACTTCAAAGAAAAGCCTCAAACATAGGTGGAGTCCAAAGCTTAGCAACTAATTATTTAGACAAAGAAGGAGTTCGAAGTAAACAGCCACGTACCCCAAAATAAACACAAACCTATATCTACACTACTTTCTGTCATCAGCCAAGCATGGAAAACATTAGCTTCTATCACCTAGTTCTACGACTGACCACCAGAGTCCGTGTCAGAATCGGAATGTTCATTTTGAAAAGGTCTACACCACCGGCTTCAGGGCACGATCAGTCACACCGACATGTGACAAATGATGTCATACAAGAAAGGGGGTGTGCTGATGCTAATGTAGGATGGGCAAATGGATTCAACATTTTCCTACCACCCACACCGACCTGAGCTGAGCTTTGTGTCGGCATATTCACTGAATATATTGAAGGTCGTTCACCTTACACACGCCTGACGGTGGCCTCGAAATACGCGACAACCCGAATTACTAAACTGGAGTAGGCCTACCAACTTCACAGAATACGGAATGTAACTACCTCGACAGACACGAATACGGACAGAAACAGTATCTTGCACTCCATCTGTGCCGACTGTTAAAAAATGAACCATAACGAGACGTCTGCCCGTTAGTTTCACCTCCGAAACGTCTTAACAGCTGCCTTATCCTTCCCTACTATCCTATTCGTTCTCACTTTCAGACTCTTCCTCCGCAACCCCACTCCTCTTACGCCCCTTTATCACATTTAACTAACTTTACCTTCCGTTCATCATATTCCTTCCTTACCCTCACATTCCCTTCACGCCCCATCATCACACCTATCTCCTCACACTCCTCTCTAGTCCCACACGCCTCACCAAAGTTCTCGTCCTCTTCCTTCTACTTATTTCACGAATCAGGCATGCTCCGTCTCAGCACCATGAATTAAACAATTCTTCAAACGCGCAATTCTGTACCTTTCTCGGTCAGACAGAATTTAAAAACCTCCAAGCAGCCCACAGCCCTAGAATAAAACTCCACGCATCCATTGTCAATGGCAACCTAGATTTGGCGTTATATCAAGGACTGTGGCAACGGTATAGTGTCATGAACATGACTAATGTTCACGACATTACCAATCGTATAAGTTTATTAAAAGCACGACTTATCGGAGAATGGATCTGCCCGTCTTCAGGAGGGAAGGAAAGAATGGGTTCCTCCTAGTCTGTTACGCCACTTAGAGTCGACCTGTATCACTGCGACAGCTCTTTCTACTGGGTCGAACAGAGAAAATTACAGTCCTCCTCCCCCAACCCCCCACCCCACACCCCGAAAATGGAGACAGTTCTCGAAAAGTTGCGTTTTTCATAAAACCAGAAGAAAGAGCACGTCTAAAACAGTGGTCAAGTTTATTACGCGTTACTGCGCTGAACTGAAAATACAAAGTCTTGTCCAACTTTGCCTGCCACATTTACAAAAAAAAAGCTGTACCATACAGCATTATAAAGACGCCTTTCGGGTCCTTGCGACACGTTACACATCGCTCAGTATGAAAGATACCCCCGATCACAGCCGCTGCTCTACACCATACCAAGTAGTTCAGGTACCTCATACATCAGATACTGAAATAGTACTTACCAACTGCATGCAGCCTATCTTCTCAAGTTCATATACGATTGCTCACCTAGGCAACAAATCCTGCTTTTCTGGAAACCGAAGGTTCATTATCCGGTTGATGAAAACCAGTCTGAGCCTGTTAAGCCCAAAGACGCCCCCATACACTAAAATCCACCTTATGTTATCCTACCACTAATGTGTTTGACTCCTAGGCGGCTATGACGTTCCCAATGTAATTATGCGGGTACAAATTTAATCATCCCCATGCATTCTACACGCCCTGCCCCATTTAAACTTGTACAAAGACATAACTCCACAAGGCAGCATCCATGCTCTCCAGAATTCGACGTGTGGCACATACTGCACGCTTACGGGATGGATGACGCAAGGTAATTAATTCACTGTCTGCGTAATGAACGTGGACGCGTCACATGCCAATGAGTGTGGATAAGACAGCACGAGTCGTCAACTGCAACAGATTAGCAACTCCTACCCGTATCTGAGTTCAAAGATTATGGGCTCTTGGTTCGCGTGTTATACCGAGACAAACCATCAGAACTGTGATGCCGCTATAAAATTCACTCTTTCATTCACAGTTCCTCGTCTGCCACAAAATATTTCCTTTTTCTGATTACACCTTATTTATAATTTTCGGTATCATTTCACCATCTACTCTCTCGTGAATGCTGGACCCATCTTCATTTGTGCCTAACACCCTCTGACATACATAAATGTCTTCTCATGTCTTCACTTCCTATTAACCATGCCTCGGGGCAACACAGAGGAAAGCTGATCATGGGGTACGCTTCGGACCTGTAATCGGGGGGGGGTCTAAATCGAATCTCGCGGAGACACTATACTGACGCCAAAGTGACTTCCCGCAGGACCTTCTGCCAACCGCAGAGACATTACATTCCACCACGGACGCTTTCTTCCGCATTCCTTCCAATTCATTGTTCACTATCATGCCACTATTCGACCCCATTTACTGACTTACTGGCAGCCTTCAGCGGACTTCAATGAAATAGGTACAGAGTCTCCAAGTACAAAGATGATAACAGCAGCAACTTCCCTTTGAAATTTCAACAGACACTATACACTGTATAACACTTTTATAATTAGAAAAATACTTGTTGGTATATTTCCCAAATTTCGCACCGCAAGGTTGGTTTGGTTACACGGATTTAGTTACCACGACCAACAAGAATCTATTAAAATTTTAAATGCCATACGATATACAAAAGAACCCTTGTGCCAACGTACATTTATGGAGAAGCGACACAGTGCAGCGATGTGTCTCACAGAAAAGTTTCCTTGTAAGTGCAGTAAAGGAGGAAAGCCTGACTGTCGCATCGGCAGGTTCTGCGTGTTCCACACCACCTAGGTTGCGCAATTCAATATTACAGCCTACATTTTGTTATACGGATATGCATTACTATACTCTTCAAGTTTCATTTTGTTTTCTTTTGTGCAGTGTTATATCCACATACATGGTGACAATAAATAACGGTCCTGAAAATTTCGGAAACACTAGTCCACCGTTAATGTTTCGTCTTTTCAAGTGTGGAACAGTGCGGACGGTCAGTATGACAAACATCATACCTCAACCGTTTGAATTGTTCCTGGGTTATCTATCAACACTCTGTTCAATGATCTGGGAATGCGCAAGCTGGATGGATGATTATGAACTGTGAATTTACAGTGCCTTATTTCGAGATGCCGCATCAGCATCTGCGTAAAACCATGGCATAGACAAGGAATTGTGGTTCGGTTCCCGGTACAGGCAGAAGACATGTGTTTTCTCCTAAGTGTACAGACAGGCTCTACTGACCAAAAAGCCTCCTGTTCACTGGGTACCAGGGGCGTTTTCCCAGGCAGTGAAGTGGCCAGGGCTTCACGCTGCCACTCACATTCATCTAATTACAATCCGCTGTTTGATGCTGCTCACTGCTTATGGCACGAGTTTCACCTGTTCACGAGTCACAACTGCTGATCGCGTACAGCGTTTTCCACTAATTTGCGCATCCATGTGTGTTCCAACACATTTTAAATCCCATAAAGCAATACGTACAGAACACACCAGATCCGATTATGGAAGCTGTGCCTCCGCTGCCAATATAACCTAATGACGTGTACAGGAGTAAGTTTACCTTATTGCATCTGGTGATGTCACGGTATCTAGAATGTTAAGTAAGAAAACTACGATGGCAGTAACAAGGAATGTGTAAATTTGACAGAAGCCATCCCGTTGTGCAATAACAATTGTATAATATACCGTCGGTACACAACAACATCAATATAGTAATATAATGTATGCAATAGGTTACACTATGGCTACATGTTTCGACCATAAACGGTCATCATCAGGCCAATAAAGAACATTTTGTTTAAGGTACAGAAGGGTAGTACTCAATGAGATCCCATTTCGTTTACAGTGGAATATAAAATAATGTATAAAGAAATTCCTATTTACAATTAAAACAAGTAACATTAAGCAGTAAACAAATAGAGATCTCCAAAACAGCAACATAGCATTTTGGAGATCTTTGTCTACTTGTTTACTGCTTAATTTTAATTGTTTTAATTGTAAATAGGAATTTCTTTATACATTATTTTATATTCCACTGTAAACGAAATGGGATCCCATTGAGTACTACCCATCTGTACCTTAAGCATAATGCTCTTTATTGACCTGATGATGACCGTTTATGGTCGAAACGTGTAGCC
>Ga0123357_10011134_pt1 | contig 11509 bp, 10 predicted proteins | sample TergutEmb28metaG_FD_89873 | JGI IMG/M metagenome (GOLD analysis project Ga0123357, IMG submission 89873) | Embiratermes neotenicus P4 segment gut microbial communities from Petit-Saut dam, French Guiana - Emb289 P4 | ecosystem: Host-associated > Arthropoda: Insects > Digestive system > Gut ...
ACGAGTCCTGGGTCTACGGGTACGACCCGGAGACAAAACAGCAATCGTCACAGTGGAAGGGTCCCACGTCTCCGCGACCAAAGAAGGGGCGCCAGGTGCGAAGTAAAACAAAGGTTATGTTACTAGCGTTTTTTTATTCTGAGGGTATTGTACACCACGAGTACGCTCCCGACGGGAAAACAATTAACAAGGAATTCTACGTGGAGGTCTTGCGACGTATGCGTGAATCAGTTCTCCGAAAACAACCAGAAAAATGGCGGGATGGCGACTGGATCCTGCACCACGACAATGCGCCCGCGCACACTTCACATCTTGTGCAGCAGTTTTTGGCCAAACACGGCACCGGTCAATTGCAGCAGCCACCATGCTCACCATGTGACTTTTTCCTATTCCCAAGGCTTAAGAAAGTTCTGAAAGGACACCGATTTGAGGCAACGGAGGACATCAAACGAAATTCGACGAAGACTATTAGACATCCCGAAAGAGGAGTGCGCAAAATGTTTCCAACAGTGGCAGAAACGTTGGGCGAAGTGTGTAGCTGCGGAAGGGAACTATGTTGAGGCCAATTAGGGTTAAAACCCCGTAAGCCTTATCTACTTCATGTACTGTGGGCAGTCCGGATACTTTTTGAACAAACTTCGTAATGGAGGCTGTGTGTGGACATTTGAACATGGTTTTTGAATGGAAAGAAAACATTGTTTTTTTCGTTGAAAGCTGTCTTCAGGAGTGACTTATTATTTGTCTGGAAACATCTTATTAAACTTAATAAAATGTGAGAGGACGGGTAAATGCAAGTAAAAGTCGCCGCATGCTGTACGTGAATGGGCCAGATGGAGTCTGCACCTTTCGTAAGTGTCATATAAAGTAACTTTCTGTACATTTCGAGTTACCTTCACACGGTCGTCTTCATCTAGCTTGTTTAGAGATGCATTAATAAGTTTAAAACCTGTCATTTGCATTGACTTTTCGAAACTCTGAAAATAGAAAACTGGTAAAACTAAAATGCAAGGAACTATAACTTAACACGCCTTTTGAAATTAGGGTTTTCCCCAAACCAGAAATAATGTTTAAACGTGGTACCACAATTATTTTGTACTACAGTCAGGAGTTATATTATTGTATTATGTATTTACGTATGTATATATGTATGTGTGTGTATGTACATATGTACCTATATATGTGTGTATGCATGCATGCATTATGTATCTATGTGCGCACGTACGTGTGTGTCCATATGTTTGCGTAATGTGTAATACCCGTACCGGTATGGCTCATTAACTGAGGCCTTATTTGTGCAAACAGGATGGATCATATGTTGATGGGTTGGCACAAGAGTGCCTTTGTACAGAATGCTCTGTCCTGTACATCCGTTTTGCTTCTGGGATTCACATGCGATTGTCGGTCGCACATTTGTGGCTTTCTCCGAAAAATAAATGGTTGCTGTTGTAGTATCCATCGTGATGCATTCCTTTGTTTTGTTTTCCATTGACAGTAATTGGCATGGCTTCATTTGTCAGTGGCAGGTAAGGCCTGACAGCCTTAGTTATCCCATGTAGCCACATAACACCGTACTGTAGGCTATGTGACTGGATGTTAGGGAGACTGTGGTATACCTCGAAGACCATTTCTATTTTATTAACTATTATCGGTATATTTTTAAAAGACCGCACTGATTTCACTTTTCTATTCGTAACATTCTTACAGGCCTATAAAAGGCTTGTAGGTGTACATGTTATTGGAAAGAACGTTTCTGTCGCTTTTATTAATTCAAATAACGATTCGTATTTCTGTGTACATTGACTTCGTAGTGTGACCGGCTGTGTTTCTGAGGTATTCGTTATGCATTAATGTATTTTCCCAATGTTCTCTGTTTTTCCTTTTTCTTGTATTAATAATAACAATATTATTATTATTACTATGATTATTTTACATTGTACTCAAGGCTTCAGTTGCTATCATTTTTATCTCACAGTCCGAACTTCGTGCTTATCGTCACCTTCGGGAGTTTGCGGTTTCGAATGTTGGCTACGATACCGACAATTCTGATTTAGGATTTTCGCGGTTTGCTTCACTTTCTGCAACGATCCTTCGGACCGCGCCTCAAGAGCGGTCAATACAGCTTCCTTCCTTAGCTTTCTAAATTGATTATACATTAATAATTGTGCTGTTTGATTTGTTGCAATCTGAGCTAGTGGCGTTGTTATTGAACAAACTAACTAACTAAATAAATAAAAATGTATCACATGGAGAGTATTGGCCGACTGTACACTGAACCGCCAGGGTTTTACTCGTGGACGCTGTGAAATCTTTGTCTTTCGCCACTATGTTCGGTAGAGTTCTGACATTTCACCAATACATGAGGATGCTAGGCCTCCATTAGGATAATATCGCTAGTATGTTCTTCCCAGCACTGTAGCTGGGAACACACTGTTTGTTATTCGAGCTCAGCCACAAGTCATCCTCAGCATGTCATGTATCACTGGGGCGTGGGAGAGGCTTGTGTTTGCTATGTACAAAAGCCTGCGACCTCGAATTCTTCAGCGATTGCATCCTAACATCAGGTTATTTTAAAGGTTCTTCAGTTGGCACTAATACAGTACCCATAGACGGCGCTGCAAGCTCGACCTCTGCTGACGAGCGTTACTCACTCTGCAGTTGTGATGTGTAGTGCCCCCTCTTGTGTTATAATGTGTTATTGTGAATCGGCAGGAGAGATATCTGCGTAAACCGTAGTTAGAGGTGGGATGTTGTTAAGTTTTCCAATATTCCATGAAATCCTAATTTCATGTGCAGTAATTAATCTGTGGAGTGTATTCTGTGGCAACACTAGATATGTTTGGTAACCGTTATGTGATCCTAGTACATCGCTAGAGGATGTATAAAGGGATAAAGCTGCACGGTATGTTTCCGCCCTTTTTCCGCAGTTTCAAGATCATTAATAATAATAATAATAATAATAATAATGTGCGCTGTAAGCCTACGATGTTTGGACGTCTTGGTAAGAAGCGATGGTGAAACGACAGATAGCTGTTAGTGGACTTCACAAACGAAAATGAAGATTAGAAATTGTCATTTGTAGCCGGTTGGGAGTTAAATTACTCAGCCGCCGACTGTGAATTAAAGCAGTGTGTGCTGTGTCGTTTAGTATAGCTTAATGGTAGATTGTTTTGACGAAGTTTGTTTTTAACGGTAAGGTTATCATGGGCTTTATGACGTTTAATGAATGACGTTTGTCCAAAGTAAGGAAGTGCATAATAAAGTGCAAACGATAGACTTGTTGTTGAAGTTTTGTAGGATCATAAGTTGGTGCCGACGTTTCGGAGGAATTTGCTGCCTAAAGCGGTAAGGGAGAAAGTGTCGGTTATGGGCAAGGTGTGTGACCAGTCGACTGGCCCATTGATCCTACAGGGTGTCATGACCCAGAAGATTTTCGTCGGATTAGTACCCTCTGTGACCACCTGTAAACCTGTACAATACTAGTGTCACAACTACGTGGTCACACTGTGCGAGATTGGAGGATTTGGCGCTGGTGACAATATGGCCGCCGTCAGAGATGCACGCCGTAGTGTTTGCGGTATGAAGATATATATCTGGATTTAAGCTTCAAAAATTATTAATACTACATACTAGCTTAGTGCTGACTGGCACAGCGGACTGTGATTATTCATAAAGCGATGCGAATGTTGTTGGGCTTTAATCATCCAAACATGGTGTCCTGCCCTTCATAGTGACCCCGTACCTTTAAAAGTTTCTCAAAATTGGATTTGGTCTGAAGAATTTGTAAGAAATATCCAGTCAGAATTAATGTATTTGTAGACGGCGTGGCATGTGAACGAAAGTCTGTTGAGTGACATTAATATTGAAGAAAATTTCCCCAACGCGTAGTGAGTCCGGGAGAGAAGGCTGAAGGAAAAACGTGTTCACTGGAATGTTCATCATTGAAGAGTATACTTCACGATAAACGTGACGACACCCCAAATTACTGGGCTGTCATTAGACTTCCCCTTTCTGGTTTACTTTTGGGAAGAATTTTGAAGGACCCACATAGGCTTACGTTGTCATGCAGCTTTTTTCGTTACGGAGATCACAGCTGGACGTACAGAGTGACTTAGCTGCACCCGTACTTCATAAATGTCTACTTCTGGTCCGTCTTTTTGCTATTGCTGTTGTAGCTTAATGTCTTCTGCAGCATGCTGAGTGAACGACTGACGCTTGGCATGTAATGGCCCTGTTTTACACACCAGCATTGTTAAAGGTAGACAGGAATACCGGAGGGAAATGATAAGCAAACAAGTTAGCACAGTGGAATTGTTTGTGGCTTTTATCTGGGAGATTCGAAAGAAGACGGAAATTCTGTTTGAAGCCCACCCCTTGTTTTTATTTAGTTCTAGTATGTATTATTGTCGATTCCCGTGCATGGTAAGAGATGTATCCCTTCTTCAACAACGTCCAGGTCGACAGGGAAGCCGGTCCATCCTTTTAGTACACGGGTAACAGGGCCTTTTTCTCCTGGGTTGAAACGGCCAGGGCGTGAAGCTGTCCTTTTACCGCCATGTAATTCCTAGTTTACGAAAAAGGTGAGCTATACCTACACTACCTAATGTGCCTTCATTGCTTTCACAGGGACAGCTTTACCTTTACCTGGATAGGCCTAATTCTATGGCAGGCACGTTAACATACGTAATGTGTTCTGATTTGAAGGCGACCAAAGTGTCTCGTGGTCTTAAACTGCACGCTACGGACAGACAGGAAATGAGGAGACATTCTGGTTACCGTTTAATTATTCTAAACGCTCGCCATGTTTAAACATTAGGCGAGCCGTCCTGTGCTGCTTACAGATGTTTGGGTTTCACAGATGGCGGTGTTTACTGGAGTAGCTAAACGACTGTGTTGTAATGAAGGACTCGGTTCCATCGAGTTGTGTACCTCTGACGATCGACACTACTGAAATTTTTACTTTACGGCTTCTTGTTAAGGAAACTGTTGTATCGATGCGAGGTGTATCATTCACCAACAATAGATTAACGTTCACGAGGTACCGAATTGTATGACCTGCTTGTCACGTCCCAACTCTCGGCACGTAAATATCGATCCATCACCACATTTAATTCTATCCTGGCCCATAATTTACAAATGGAATTCAAAGAATGATTTTATAAAAGGATACGCTACATGAGACCATGTCGCGTCTGTTAAAATGCACCAAGTCAGAGATGACTTTTGATACGACCTCGTACTTCAACACACGAGGGCCTAGATATTTTTTTAAATTATTTACTTCTTATACTTTTATATTGTATATTTTATGTTTTAATATTATGAATATAGTGACTGTAAAAAAGGGATCCCTTGTAGTCTTTTCGTATCAAGGATTTTATATTGACAGGCCGAAACATGTAGCACACATGTAAATTTTGACGATGTGCTGACCGTGCATATTTATCTCAGTAATTAACCAACTTGATGCACAACATTTTTGTTTTACAATAAATTTATTTCATGCCTCTACATGTTTCGAGCACATGTGCTCATCATCAGGTGGTCAAAATTGCATTACACAGCCTCTGGTATCATCACACCTATAGGTGGCCGTCTCGTGCACATGTGCTCGAAACATGTAGAGTCATGCAATAAACTTATTGTAAAACAAAAATTTTGTGCATCAAGTTGGTTAATTGCTGAGATAAAAAAAACACATGTAAATGTAACGAACTGAACTAAAGTAAGCCTGTATTGTGTTAGACTGAGTAAGTGTAGTTCGTTTAGACCTGCTACTGATGTGAACCTTTCTTTGCTAATGTTAACGTTTCTGTATCCTTTACAAGCATTGCAAGTCAACTTGTAAATTTATTACCTGTGTATGTAATTACCCACGTTTTTGCTCATTTCGAAGTAATTCTTTACATTCCATGAGAGTGTGTTTCTTTCTGCTGCTTTTTTTAATGAAATTTTCACGTGATTTTTGAGTTTTATTTTTCCATTCTCGATTATGCTTAAGGTATACTAATGTAACCGTCTCTGAATCCCTCTCTAACGGCAAGTAAAAATATCACTGGATCTTTGCAAGGATTGTGGTTTGTGCGATTGAAACCCGTGGAATATTCGTGAAAATGTTTGTCACCGAACTTAATTTGCAGTGTGTGTGTGTGTGTGTGTGTGTGTGTGTGTGTGTGTGTGTGTGTGTGTGTGTCTTATGAACGTTCATCATTGATTCTCTGTGTACTTCTTTTGAAATTATCGTCTGCAGCATTTAGTCATGCATGTAGTTGGAAAGTTGCGGGAACATTCGGCCGGCCAGTCGGTATTGCTGCGTGAGTTCCAACGTGCCAGTATCCGTTGTATTCCGTAGGCGGCCTTTACTTGATGGCGTCTGAACCACACAGTGCCATTAGATAAAACAGTTCTGCGGTCAGCATACTGTTGGAACTCTGCACGAAGTTTCACCTCAGCTAGTTCCAGAATAGATATTCTGTATGCACAGCTACACATAGATCACGTTCCTCTGAAGCATCGTTGGTCGCCACCGCAGGAAAATTATGAGGGGGCAGGCAGATAAAATGCCGGAAACTACGGAAAAGACAGAAATCCCGACTAAGTTAATATTGATACTCTAGTTTGGTAGAGGGTACATCAAACATTAATGTAATGTGTAATTTTGTTTTTAAGTTGCACACCATGAAGAAGTGCGGAGCAGTGGAGGTAAAGCCCCACGCATTCTTCACTTCGGCATTAGGTGCAAGGTATCAACGTTATCCGGCTTCTGTATTATCGGTAACTGAGCCGGTCTAAATATTTGTCACTCATATCAGTAGCACGAGTTTCGTACGTTAAATTCTGTGTACCGTAAGAGCCTCAAAACGACGCGAACATAACTAATGGCGTCCGCATTACTGTGCATACTGCCGAAGTGTTACATCAAAGAAGTCGGCGTGGTGGTGCTTTTCGTATACAAATTTTGTTAAAGTTGGCTCCAGTGCTAAGTACTCCAAACTCTTTTACCAGACTTAAGCGCCAAATTCCTGTTGAAATTTTTAGACGTAGTTAGTTTTATAGGACCCAAATTTCATGTGACTGGCAGAAACGATCCGTCACATTTGATCACTCCGTTAGAAGGAAATCTTTATTTCGTGCGTGTGGTTAGATTTTTATTTTCTACTGCCTACAGTATTTTATCGGTAGGCATTCTAATGCGGTAGCTTCATTTAGTAAACTGACTGACTGGCTGTGGATGAGCGACTAGCAGAGATCGTTCCTTTAGCCTTCACGTCCGGACCAGCTCTGCGACTTTTCCACCTTCTGTCCAGCGACTGTCTGCAGCTCTTTCTCCGCGGGTGAAACAGCCGATCGTGAGCTGAACATCCAATGCCGAACGTAAGACACTAGGCCTGCAATTGTGAGCTTGCAGGTTTTTGCGTCTGTGAGTGTGGGTGTTACGGAGTTCTTTGTCGTGAAAGCGTGTAGTTTGGTAGGTGGAACTGCTGGCTGCATCTCGTGTCGTTGGGGAACCACATGCAAGTCTGTACGGCGTTGTAGCCCAAAAGGCAATTTGAGTTTGCTTTCACTTCCTGCAGGCGTAAACCTTTATGACGTAACGTTGACCAGCTTAAGCGTATTAAGCTCATTAACTAGCTAATTAACTTGCTGGTTTCGAAACTGTAGGTTCAGAATCTCTAATACCCAGTTCTGACATTATTCGCAGTCCTGGTCTAATTGAGTCCCATTTACGTGCACATAATTTATTTCACTAAAGCCAGTCTAATACTATCTTTCTGTGTTTGTCCTGGTGTGCCGACAGCATTAAAACTCAAATACGGAGTTGTCTGAATACAGTTCAACACGCTGGCGTGCCGTCTGCCAGCTGAAGACTGACAATTTTTCGATAACACAGTACATACGGCGGTCTTCTTTTCAATGTGTGGTTCTGGTGTTCGTCCGTGTAAGTTATAGAGAAAAAAACCAGATGAGAGCATTTGCATGTTGTGAGACATTTAGGCACTAATTACCCGGCCTGTCGCTGGATTGCACCCTATGGACACTCACCCCACCTTAGAAGTGATATATTGCGCAATATAGTCGCCACACGTACCAACATTGCCACGGCAGACGCTCTCACACTGAACCACCACGTAAATACGCTGCAGTTTGTATTGTTCGGCTTCAGGTATTCATTGTAGTTCCACCTTTGTTTCAGCAATGGAATGCTGTAATGATTTCAGTTAACAAATTGGCATGTATTGTACCACAGAGTTTGGTGATGGAATTTCGTGAAGGAAAAAGGAGTTCCGAGCACAACTGACAGCCTACTTTCGTACTACGTATGTTTGCAGGTTTGCCTAGCTGTTGGTATTATTATTATCATTATTATTGTTGTTGTCCTTTTGCTTTATTTTTTATGAAGAACTTATCGCTTAAGTGCAAATTTCGCGTACTTTGGATATGTCACGTAGACTAATCTTAATGCGTGATTACAAACTTTGTGTTACATGTAATGTTAGTGCTTTTCATCGTCGCCACGTTTGTTATTGTTAACTTGCAAAGACTATTGAATACTTTTGATATATTGGTATGTTTGTGATCTATATCCGTACCTAATTCCACGTTTTTGTCTCCTGTTGTTCATTAGTTGCTACTATGAAAACCAAAGCTAAAGAAAATTATGGCACGGCCTCTTTGTTGTGGCTCTATATACCACGAATATATTATCTTAATGAAGTTGCGTGTTTTCCCATTGTTCTGTTATCGCTTATCATTTCCACGTCTGATGAAGGGTCACTAGTGTCGCTTCTGCCACCCAAGTTCATGCGTCCGCCATATTGCTATTTCTCATTATAAGAAATTAAGACAGGCAGTGTACGTGTAACGTAACTTTGGGGCACTGTTCTTGCAACCATTGTTGCAGTGGAAAAGCAATAAATATTACATATCGTGAATGTGTGTTTTTAGCCTAACGTATCCAGTATACAAAGCCCGAGCTTCATATTGTCGTCTATGGCATGCCCGGCTCTACAATATTTTTCCACATATCTCATAAACGGCACGATTTAAAAAAAAAAGTTATTGAACATAAAATATGTGTTTTGATTTTCTCTTCAACATTTGTCTGAAACATTTCCCATTCTAAGAAGAACTGAGCGAGATATGATAAAAAATGTTCATGCGTCTTCCTGTAAAGTACCGTTATTCTTGTCAGATTTTAATGAAAATTGAATTTTCTCGAGAGATTTTCGAGAAATCCCTGAATATTAAATTTCACAAAAATTCGGCCAGTGGATCTGTGTTCCATGCGGACTGACGGACGGACGGACAGACTGACATGACGAAGCTAATAGTCGCTTTTCGCAATTTTGCGAACACAACTAAAACGTATGTAATTGAGGTGTTCTCGAGTGGCATATTTTTCATACCAGGTTTCATTATAATCGATCAACTTGTTCAAAAGTTGAGATTAATGGACAAAAGAATTACGTACATTGAGACAACATGGCGATCTGAATTCCAACTTAGCAAGGCAGGTAAGGTAATGAACGAAGACGCAGCTAGCCGGTGTCCCCTGAGACTTGGTCTGCTATACTTTGTATCCCGAGAATAGAGAACTGCCGGGCTTCATTCTATGATTGGTGTGTTTCCAGAAGGTGCAGGAGATTGCGCTGCGACAGGCGTTTGGGGTTTCTGCCCGAAACTGTGGTGGCAGTTAACAAATGCATTACTTCGTGGTGTGAGTCCCTGAATGAGTGTGTGTAAAACATTCATGATTGAAAGACGTTTATAGTTGTTCTGTAGAATTTCTTTCGTCATTAAATTCAGAAAGGCAAATGCTGGCAATATGCTGTGAGAAACAATCTTCTGCATCACTTTATTCATGTATTATGCTTTTCATAAGTTTTCATCTTACGAACAATGTGTAATATGTTTCTCTTCGGCGTAAGGATAAAATGAGAATTTGGTCGAGTTAGGTGATATTAAATAACGCACTTTATTGATGTATTACGCTTTTCATAAGTTTTCAACTTACGAACAATGTGTAATAAGTTTCTCTTAGGCGTAAGGATAAAATGGGAATTTGGTCCAGTTAGGTGATATTAAATAACGGTTCAGAAGAGGGACGAGTGGCGGGCATAGAAGCTTTAGGTTCCAAGGAAGGTGGGGAACTTAATGATGAAGGACGTTTCCGTGGTTCTCATTATTTTGTACATTAGAACGGTTCTGCCTTACCATTTGTGACACTGAAGCGAATTGTATTTTTACTTACCGTGTACAGAAGATACGCGTTCATCATATGCAAACTATTTTAGGATACAATGAAACTGTGACTGTGCTGTGAGAATATGATTGAAACTGGCCGTTCAGCGAGACGTGAACATCACATATGCACCCAGACAGAGCGAAGAAAAACTTAATCTTCTACCGGGACAGCCAGTACATCGACCACCATTTAAATATTGTAGCCCTTTCTTCATTATATAAATCACTCACGTGTGCTGCATCGCCCAGTGTTTCACATGTAGAGTACAAAGGTATCTGCACGACGAAGTGTGCGAACGGAATTGTTGCGGACTGCTCGAACCCTGGGATGTTGGGTTCAAGTCCCGTTCGGTATCATATGTTTGTTATTCTGTGTAGGCAGATGCTTTGCGATGGGCCATCTTCTGCTCTAGGAGTCCTGCCAAACGGCTTAATCTGTGAAGTTCTAGAGGGAGGAGAAGGAAGAGGAGGAGGATGGGGGAGAGGATGGATGGCTGGAAGAGTAAATGTAATGAATGTGGTCTAGAATTGAATGTCATAGCAATGCATTTCTTCGCTGCGATTTTTGCTGTCCATGTCCACTGGCCCAGTGCAAGGTATACAGGTTTCGAGCGGCCACAAACCGGCGTGCCCTTGGTTTCACTACCTTTTGTTGTTCGCAAATTCCATCTGCTTGATCTCCAGTCAGACTGTAGAATGGTTAAAGCGCTCAGACGCACGTGAAGCATGTCTTGTCTGATGTGACGTTATTGCGTGGTTTTATTCTGGTGAAGTTTATTAATGTTATTATTGACGGTTTTGGTGTGCAGTGAGGTTCTGTTGTGTTCCAGAGTACAGCAACAACTGACTCTGTTGCTGCTTGTTACGTTACGACAGCACATACCTGGCATGTGCACCGAAAGGAGACTGAACTTTCGTCTGAATTATCCACACTCCGCATAAACAGTATGGGCATCGTGCATACGTTTATTGTACGGGATTCTGACCAGATTTAGATGAAATTTCTTGCTGTGAGTGCATCCTCAGGGCCGGAAGAATGTAGTTCAGGTTAGCTTCTTTCCAGTACCACCCAGATTCCAAGTAGAATGGTATAACGTTTCTTAAATAGCCTGTCTTTAATACTGAAAATACGGTGGCATATTCGACATGGTGAATGTTTAATACAGTTACAGGAAAATCATGTCTCTCTGCTTGTAATGTGATGTGTAGGTACGACTGGCTTTTCATCAGTACATTTTTGTCTGCAGCAAACCCTGGTCAAGGCGAT
>Ga0123357_10011136_pt1 | contig 11507 bp, 10 predicted proteins | sample TergutEmb28metaG_FD_89873 | JGI IMG/M metagenome (GOLD analysis project Ga0123357, IMG submission 89873) | Embiratermes neotenicus P4 segment gut microbial communities from Petit-Saut dam, French Guiana - Emb289 P4 | ecosystem: Host-associated > Arthropoda: Insects > Digestive system > Gut ...
GAGAAATATTTGAAATCTAAAATTGTTTTGACCGTTGAAACGTCGGATGAGAATTGGTCTAAAATAGAAGCTTTGACAAAGGCCTGATATGTCGCTTGAAAAAAGTAAGAATAAGAAACGGCTTGACGTTTTTGTTTTTGAAAAAGGCTTGGCTGAAACGCGCGCAAAAGCACAGGCGTTTATAATGAGCGGAAGCGTTTTTGTCAACGGCGAAGCCGCGCATAAATCCGGCATGCTTGTCGATGAAAAAGATACGATTGAAATAAAAGACGTTAACCCTTACGTTTCGCGCGGCGGAATTAAACTTGAGTCTGCGTTAAACGCTTTAAATATAGACGTGAAAGGGTATGTATGCCTTGACATAGGCTCTTCTACCGGCGGTTTTACGGACTGCATGCTTCAAAAAGGCGCCGTAAAAGTTTATGCGGTTGACGTGGGCACCGGACAGCTTCACTATAAGCTGCGCAAAGATCCGAGAGTCATAAGCATAGAAAACGTCAACTTCAGATACTTTGATTTGTCTCTTTTAAAAGACCCGATAGATTTTGCTACAATAGACGTGTCTTTTATATCGTTAAATAAAATTTTGCCTATGGCTTATAAGTGCGTTAAGGCCGCCGGTTTTGTTTTGGCGATGATAAAGCCTCAGTTCGAGCTTGAACCATCCGAGATTAAAAAAGGCGTAGTGCGCGACGAAATGTTAAGACAAAAAGCGATAAATAAAATAAAAAGTTTCGCCCTTGAGCTCGGCTTTAAAATCGTTTCGGAAGTCGATTCCGGCCTTAAAGGCCCGAAAGGCAATCTCGAGCACTTTGTGCTCCTTCAAAAATAGACGGAGAAAAAATGTCAGATTACAATCACGGCGAAGTAGAAAAAAAGTGGCAGAAGAGATGGGCGGACGATAAAATATTCAAAGCCGTAGAAAAAGACGGCAAAGAAAAATATTATTGCCTCGTCATGCTTCCATACCCTTCCGGAAATCTCCATATGGGACACGTCCGCAACTACAGCATAGGCGACGTTTTTGCGCGCTTTCACAAGATGAAAGGCAAAAACGTTATTCATCCTATGGGCTGGGACGCTTTCGGCTTGCCGGCGGAAAATGCCGCGATAAAAAACAAAATACACCCTGCAAAATGGACTAAACAGAATATAGCCCGCATGAGAGAGCAGCTTAAGATGCTGGGCATATCTTACGATTGGGCCAGAGAGATTGCGACCTGCGACCCCGAATACTACAAATGGAATCAGTGGTTTTTCATAAGGATGTGGGAAAAGGGCCTTGTGTTTAAGAAAAAGGCCAACGTCAATTGGTGTCCGTCTTGCAACACTGTGCTTGCCAACGAGCAGGTTTCAGAAGGCGCTTGTTGGAGATGTTCGAGCATTACCGAGCGCAAAGAGCTTGAGCAGTGGTTTATAAAAATTACCGATTACGCCGACGAACTTCTTGAAGGACATAAAGAGCTTTCGGGATGGCCCGAGCAGGTTTTGTCCATGCAGAAAAATTGGATAGGCAAATCTTTCGGCGCAGAAGTTGATTTTGAGCTTGCCGCAGGCGGAAAAAAGCTCGGCGAAAAATTGAAAATTTTTACTACCCGTCCCGACACGCTTTTCGGCGCGACATTTATGGTTGTCGCTCCTGAGCATGAAATTTTGCATGAGCTTGAAGATAAAATAAAGAATTTCGGAGAAGTTCATAAATACATAGACGCAACGGCCGCGAAATCGAACATCGAGCGTTCTCAAAGCAAAGAAAAAACCGGCATCAAGCTTGAAGGCGTGGAAGCCGTTAATCCCGTCAACGGAAACTTAATTCCGATTTTTGCCGCAGATTATGTTTTAACCGGATACGGCACCGGCGCGATTATGGCTGTGCCGGCGCACGATCAAAGAGATTGGGATTTCGCAAAAAAACATAATGTGCCGATAGTGCAGGTTATAAAAGGCGCAGAGCCTTTTGACGTTGGGCAAAAAGCCTACGAAGACGAAGGCGCGCTTATCAATTCCGGACAGTTCGACGGCATAAAATCTACGGATGCCTTCGGCATTGTTTCAGATTGGGTGCAAAAACAAGGATTTGGAAAAAAGACCGTTAATTTCAAGCTTAAAGACTGGCTTGTTTCCAGACAAAGATATTGGGGAACTCCTATACCTTTCGTGAATTGCCCGAAGTGCGGGACAGTTCCTGTCGATGAGAAAGACCTGCCGGTAACGCTTCCTGAGGACGTGGAATTTACAGGAGAGGGAGAGTCTCCTCTTAAAACAAGCAAAACTTTTGTAAACGTAAAATGCCCTAAGTGCGGCGCCGCCGCGACAAGAGAAACCGACACGATGGATACTTTCGTCGATTCTTCATGGTATTACGCAAGATACTGCGACGCGCACAACGACAAAGCGCCGTTTGATTCCAAAAAATTAAATTACTGGATGCCGGTAAACCAGTATATCGGCGGTATCGAGCACGCCTGCATGCATTTGATTTATTCGAGATTCTGGTATAAGGTTATGAGAGATTTAGGGCTTGCAAGAGACAGCGAGCCTTTTACGAACTTGCTTACTCAGGGCATGGTGACGCTCGGCGGAAGCGCGATGTCAAAATCCAAAGGCAACATAGTAAGCCCGGACGAAATAGTAGAAAAATACGGTGCCGATACAGCCAGGCTTTTTATACTGTTTGCGGCGCCGCCTCAGAAGCAGCTTGACTGGTCTTCCGACGGCGTGGAAGGCTGCTGGAGATTTATAAACAGAATCTGGAGACTTCTTGACGTTATAAATACAAAGTCCGCAAATCCGGCTACGGATAAAGATAAAGCCGATTTGCTGAGAATGATGCACAAAACCATAAAAAAAGTTACGGAAGATATAGAAAAAGAGTTCCAGTTTAACACGGCAATATCGTCGGTGATGGAACTTGTCAACGCTCTTTATTCTTATAAATTCCATTCGAATGACGGCGGCGTGTCAAAAGAGGTTTATAAAAACGCTATTCTTCTCATGACGCCGTTTACTCCGCATTTATGCGAAGAGGTTTGGGAAAAGCTCGGAGAAAAGACGTGTATTTCGGGTAGCGGCTGGCCTTCTTACGACGAAGATATGATAAAAGAAGACAACGTCGAATTGCCGGTCCAGATAAACGGCAAAATAAAAGCCAAGATTACCGTTGCTGCCGAGGCATCCGAAGAAGACGTAAAAAAGGTTTTAAATGCGGATGAGAAAGTCGCGCAGCAGCTCAAAGATAAGCAAATCATAAAGTTTATATACGTAAAAAATAAAATCGTTACGTTAGTCGTAAAATAAGGAGCTTTCATGAAAAAATTATTGTTGTTGGTGTTACCTTGTTTCGCGGTGTTTATGCTGGCGTCATGCGCCACAGAGTATGAACCCGCTCCGCAGATTTTGCCGGCGCATATAAGAACGGTTTTTATAAGGCCCGTTATAAATAACACGAACCAGTTCGGGCTTGAAGCAAAATTTACCAACGCCATAGCCGACGAGATTATGAGAGACGGAAGGCTTTCTATCGTCAATACGGAAAGAGAAGCAAACGGAGTGTTGGTAGTAACGATAAAAAAATATATTTTGCAACCTCTTACTTACGATATAAACATGGTTCCGGAACAGTATAAGCTTTGGATTATCGTGAGCGTTTCTTTTGTCGATGTCAATAATGACGTTACATTGTGGACCGAGCCTAACATGGAAGGGCTTCAAATTTACAGGGATATAACTAAGCAAAACAGCGATGTCGCCTTGGGCGACGGAATGAGCGAAGAGGAAGCGAGGGAAGTCATTTGGGAAAAACTTTCGAGAGACATAGTTACAAGAACCGTGCAAGGTTTCGGTTCAGTAACCAGCGTCTCCGAACGAAAAGTTCCAAGTTGATTGCTTCGTCTTTCGGGTTTATACTGCCTCAGAGCCAAGCTCATTTAAGTTTTACCTAAACATCGCTTGTCTCTTTCTTAGTTGTAAAACATTTCGTGAGATAAATATTATGGGTTTTATAAAGTTTCAGGATTTTAATAAAGATAAAATAAAGGCTCCTTCTCCGGCGTATATGTTTGCCGGAGAAGAGCCTTTTCTTATAGATTTGTGCCTGAAAAAAGTAGAGCAGGTAATAGACTCCGACGATTTGAACAAAGAAGTTTTTTACGGCGGAGAATTGTCGGGAGAAGATGTTTTAAACGCTCTTGAGACGCTCCCTTTTTTGAGCGAGAAAAAGCTCGTCGTTGTAAAAGAAGCGCATAAGATAAAGGCCGGAGACGCCGAGATTCTATCGGATTATTTAGACAACCCCGCGGATACTTCATGCCTCGTGCTTTTGTATCCGGCCAATTATAAAAAAGAAGGCGTTGCCAAAAGAAAAGAACTTATAAACAAATGCTCGTCTTCAAAAATGTGCGTTTGCGTGGACTGCAGAAAACAGTATGAAAGCGAGGCTAGGGAATTCGTAAAAAGCGGTTTTGCCGAAAAAGGCAAAACTGTTTCTTATGACGTAGTTTCAAGAATGCTTGAAGAAAACGGCGTCGATTTGCTTAATATCTCGAACGAAATAGAAAAGCTTGCGCTTTGGACCGCAGATAAGAAATCCGTTACTCAGGATGACGTAGAGAAAATCAGCGGACATACCAAAGAAGCGAATATTTACTCTTTGTCTTCCGAAATAGAATCTAAAAATTTAAAGAAAGCATTATTCATATTGGAGAAACTTTTTACCGACGGTGAGGATTCGGTTGTAATTCTTTCCGCCGTGTCTTCTGCGGTCCGAAAACTTCTTGAAGCTAAAAGCAGAATGGAGGAAAAAGGCGAAGACTCTTCGGAGATAACTTCGTCGCTCAGAATGCATCCGTATTTTGCTAAAACTTTTATCGCCAATCTTGGAAAACACGATTTAAAAAGGTTGAGAGATTCCGCTAAAATGGTTTTAAAAGCCGATACGGCAATAAAAACTGGCCTTTCGGACGCGCCTTCGGCGCTTGAAAAGGCTCTAATATTTATTTGTAAGTGAGGGAAAAAATGAAAAACGTTTTTTTGACAGTTCTTTTGTTGTGCGTGGCGACAACTCTTTCCTTTGCCCAAGCAGCGCCAATGAGAAGACGGCAGCCTGCTCCGACCGTAGGGGTGGTATCGACGCCGGTTAATCCGGGGTTTTCTGGCACAAAAAACACGGCTGTGCCGCTTGAACAAAGAAGTGAAGCTATGAACAGAAGAAGAGAACCTGTAACTAAAAGATTTGTTTTGGCGTCGGTAAAGTTTGAAACGAATCGGGCTGTGTTGACTCCGGAAGCAAAGATAACGATAAAAGCCATTGCGGCAAAAATAAATAACTACGATTACAAACTGATAACGATAGAAGGCCATTCTGATTCGACGGGAAGCATGGCGGCCAACAACGCTTTATCGAAAGCAAGAGCAAAGTCAGTATTTGACGAGCTGGCAAAAAACGGAATCAACAAAAGCAATATGCGCTATAAAGGTTTTGGCTCTACGATGCACATAGACACAAATAACACAAGAGCCGGCAGAGAAAGAAACAGAAGAGTCGAAATATTCGTGGAATAAAAAGACGCTTATTTGTTAAAATAAATTTATGGCAAAATTAGAAATAAAAAAATACGGCGAAAACGTTTTAAGAAAGAAAAGCGAAGCGGTCGAGAAAATAACCGACGAGATTAAATCTCTTGCCCGCGATATGCTTGAAACCATGTACGCGGCTCCGGGCGTAGGTTTGTCTGCTCCGCAGGTTGGCGTTCCTTTGCGTGTTTGCGTTATAGACGTTGATCCCGATAAAAAAACTCCGTTTATCATGATAAATCCCAAAATTATTAAGGGCGAAAATAAAATATCCGCGGAAGAAGGCTGCTTGTCTTTCCCGGGAATTTATGAAGACGTGAAACGTTTCGAAAAAGTTGTTGCGGAGTATACCGACGAGCTCGGCAAACGCAAAGAAGTAAGAGCCGACAAATTTCTCGCGAAAGCCATACAGCACGAACTAGACCATCTTGACGGCAAGCTTTTTATAGATTATCTGCCTGAATGGAAGAGAAAAGCCGTTGAAAAAGAAATCAAAAGAAGAAAGAAATCGGGGAACTGGTGAAGATATTATTTTTCGGCACGGCTGCGATTTCTAAGTATTTTCTTGAAAACCTGTTTCAAAACAAGCACGATATTTTATGCGTTACAATGCCTGATAAGCCGGCTTCCAGAGGGCAAAAGCTTACTCCGCCGGCTGTGAAAGTTTTTGCGTTAGAAAATAATATTCCTTGTATTCAGCCTGAAAAGTTTACCGTTGAAATTGTCGAAGAGATAAAGAAATTCAATGCCGCCGCCGGCATAGCCGTGGCTTATGGAAAGCTCATACCGCGCTCCATTTTCGATATGCCGAAATTTAAAACTTTTAACATCCATTTTTCGCTTCTTCCAAAGTATCGCGGAGCCGCTCCGGTGCAGTATGCTTTGCTTAACGGGGAAAAAGAAACCGGAGTTACCTCTTTTTACATAGAAGAAGCTCTTGACGCCGGGAAAATTCTGGTTCAGGAAAAACTTGCGATAGATATTAAAGACACTTCCGAAAGTTTGTTTGCAAAGCTTATGCCTTTAGGCGTTGATGTCATGAACAAAACTTTGGAAATGTTTGAACAGGGAAAAACCGAAGGTAAAGCCCAAGAAGGCGAACCGACTTTTGCGAAATCTTTCAAAAAAGAAGATGGGTTTGTTGATTGGAATTCCGATGCAGTCAAAATTTACAATAAGGTTCGCGCGTTTTATCCGTGGCCAGGCGCGTATTCGGTTGTGTCTTCGGGAAAATTTACCGGCAAAAGAATAAAGTTTATAGAATCAGAAATTGTAGAGACAAATACTGTTAATGAAGATATCGGCAAAGTGTTTTCATTTGAAAAAAATAAAGGGCTTGTAGTTGTGTGCGCAAGAGGCAAAATTTTGTTCACAAAAGTTCAACCCGAAAATAAACCGGTTATGAACGCCTGGGATTTTATTCAGGGCGGCAGTCTTACGATTGGCGATTATTTAGGTTCAAAATAGGAGGAAGTTATGGCGCTTGAGATTACGGACGTTAACTTTGAGAAGGAAGTTGTTCAGTCTGACAAACCGGTTCTTGTTGATTTTTGGGCTCCATGGTGCGGCCCTTGCAAAATGCTTGGCCCTGTAGTTGAAGAGCTTGCTACTGAATATGCCGGAAAAGTAAAAGTCGGTAAATTAAATACCGATGAAAATATGGAGCTCGCTGCTAAATTCCAGATAACTTCAATACCGTGCCTTATTTTGTTTAAAGGCGGAAAGCCCGTGCAGAAAATTATAGGGTTCAGACCTAAAAACGACATAAAAAGCGTTATAGACGCTAACATTTAAACGGGAAATCAAATGGTATACGATGTCATTATTATAGGTGGCGGTCCTGCGGGCATGACTGCGGCTATTTATGCCGCAAGAGCAAGGCTGAAAACGTTGATTGTAGAGAAATCAGGTTTCGGCGGACAGATGGCCTTAACTGATATGCTTGAAAATTACCCCGGTTTTAACGGCGGAATAAACGGCTTTGACCTTGCCACAAAACTGCAAGCGCAGATAAAAGATTTCGGCGCTGAGATAGTTTATGATGAGGTTGAAAGCATTTCAGGCGACGAAATAAAAACAGTCAAAACGCCGAATACTACCTATGAAAGCAAAACAGTTATAATCGCTACCGGTACAAAACTCAAAGAGCTTGGCGTAAAAAGCGAGAAAAGATTCATTGGTAGTGGTGTTTCTTTTTGCGCTGTTTGCGACGCGCCGTTTTATAAAGACAAAGATGTGGCGGTTGTCGGCGGCGGAGACTCTGCCATTCAGGAAGCTATTTACCTTGCAAAATTTGCCAAAAACGTTACCATAATACACAGAAGAGACTCGCTTAGGGCTACAAAGATAATTCAAGAAAAAATGCTGTCTTACCCGAACATCTCTATTGTTTATGATTCCGTAATAGAAGAAATTGCAGGAGATGTTAAACTGGATAAGGTAATAATTTCGAACGTCAAAACGAAAGTAAAGTCTGAATTGAAAGTCAACGGCGTATTTGTTTTTATAGGACTTTTACCGAACTCTTCTTTTCTTTCGGAAGTAGCGCTTGACTCAGACGGCTACATAGTTACCGACGAAAATATGAAAACATCCGTTGACGGAATATTTGCCTGCGGTGACATCAGAAAAAAGATGCTCAGACAGGTTGTGACTGCGGCATCAGATGGCGCGCAAGCGGCCATTTCAGCGCAGCATTACATCGAAGCAAAATAACGGCTGTGTCTTTTGAGTTTATGCTTCCTTACGCGTCGGCTCATGTACAAAACGAAGTACACTTCGCCGTCGCAAGCGTCGCCTAAACTCAAAATACTTCGCCTTTCACAGCATAAATGTTATGAAAAAATTTTATATTATTGATGGCAATGCGTATATTCACAGGGCTTATCACGCTCTGCCTCCTCTGACTACGTCAAAAAATCAGCAAATCAACGCTGTTTACGGTTTCATAAAACTTCTGCTTAAAATAAAAAATACTTTTAAGCCCGGTTTTATGGCCGTAAGTTTCGACTACCCTTCAAAAAACTTCAGACATAACCTTTACACAGAATACAAAGCCAATAGAAAACCTCTTGACGAGGCTCTTGTTGACCAGATGCCAATAGCAAGAGAAGCCGTTGACGCGTTAAACATTCCTAAAATAGAAGTTAAGGGCTATGAGGCCGACGATATAATAGCGACGATAGCGAAAAAAAATAAAGAAGAACATATTGAAACTGTAATAGTTACCGGCGATAAAGACGCCATGCAGCTTGTGGAAGACGATGACATACTGGTTTGGAACGAATCCAAAGACATAATGTTCGGAGAGAACGAAGTCGAGGAAAAATACGGCGTAAAACCAGGACAACTGCTGGATGTTTTTGCTTTGATGGGCGACGCCTCGGATAATATCCCTGGAGTCAAAGGAATAGGGGAAAAGACTGCCGTAAAAGTTATAAAAGAGTTCGGAACTCTTGAAAAGGCTATAGAAAATGCAGACAAAGTCGGCGGTAAAACCGGAAAACTTCTTGTCGACGGCAAAGAAGACGCACTTTTGAGTAAAAAGCTTGCCGCTCTCGATACCGACGTTCCGTTTAATTACGATTTAAAAGATTTTGAATCTAAGGAGCTTGACGAATCTAAGGCCGTTCCTTTCCTTGAAAAATACGAGTTTAACAGCATAATAAAGCAGCTTGGAATGCAACATGAGGAAAGTCACCCAAACGCAGAACTACCTCATTCCGAAGACAAAAAATCTAATGCCGGACTCCCTGAATTTAAATCTGAAATAATTCATGATGTTTCTGCGGCAAAAGAAACGGCGAAAAAAATAAAAGAGAGCGGAGTATGTTCCGTTAAAACCGTATCAAACTCCGCGGATTCTTTAAAACCGCAGATAGTGGGAGTTTCTTTTTGCGATGGCAAGAGTTCGTTTTACATTCCCATTGCGCATAACGATTTGACTGTGCAGCAGCTGAGTTTTGACGAATTTAAAGAAATTTTTTCTAATGTTCTAATTTCCAAAAATATCAAAAAAATCGGGCACGATTTAAAGCGAGAGATAAACATATACAAATCATTAGGCATAATCATTGGCGGCGTATATGCCGATGTCATGCTTGCCGCATATTGCTTGAACCCTGCAAAATCTAACGATATCTCGGATATGTCAGAAGAATATTTTAATTTTGAATCCGGAAATGACGCATATCTCGGAAGAGCCTCAAAGAAGATTTCATTCGGGGACTCATCAGTTACTGACACGTCTCTTTACGCTAACTCCATTTCATTTGCGGCGTTTTTCTTGTGGGATAAGTTTGAAGAAGAGTTAAAGCAGCTTCACCTATCAAAACTGTTTTTTGATATTGAGATGCCGCTTTTGGAAGTTTTGTCTGAAATGGAAATAGCGGGAATAAAGGTAGACACTAATTTTTTAAAAACTTTTAACGAGAAAATAGTTTATGAAATCAAAAATACCGAGAAAAAAGTTTATGACATTGCCGGCAATGAGTTTAACATAAATTCGCCAAAGCAGCTTGCCTCGGTTATGTTTGAAAAGCTGAATCTTCCTGTAATAAAGAAAACAAAAACCGGCTACTCCACCGATGAAGAAGTTTTAACCGAGCTTTCCGCGCACGAGTTTCCTGCGGAAATTTTAAAATACAGAGAGCTTCAAAAGCTTAAAAGCACTTACATAGATCCGATATCCGATTACTGCGCATATTATGGCGACAGAATACACACCGTTTTCAATCAGGCGGTTACCGCCACAGGCAGACTTTCTTCCACGGACCCGAATTTGCAGAATATTCCGATAAAATCCGCTTACGGAAGAGAGTTCAGGAAAGCTTTTGTTCCCGAGAAAAACAAAATTTTTATTTCAGCCGATTACTCGCAGATAGATTTGCGCGTTTTAGCGCATATATCCGGCGACGAAAAACTTATACAGGCTTTCAAGGAAGGTCAGGATATTCATGCCGCTACGGCGAGAGAAGTTTTTAACGTTCCTAAAAGCGAGCCTTTGCCGGATGAGCTCAGAAGCGCCGCTAAAGCAATAAATTTCGGCATAGTTTACGGCTTATCTCCTTTCGGACTTTCAAGACAGCTTGATATTCCATTCGGTAAAGCGAAAGAATATATTGACGGATATTTTGAAAGATATCCGGGCGTAAAAAAATGGATGGGAGAGATAGTTCAGGAAGCGAAAAAAGATGGGCATGTGTGCACCATTACCGGAAGAATAAGGTTTATTCCCGAGCTTAAATCGCCAAATAACCAGGCGCGTATGGCAGGCGAGCGCATGGCGCTGAACACCCCGGTTCAAGGTTCGTCGGCGGATATCATTAAAATTGCGATGATAAACATATACAACGAAATTAAGCTTAAAAAATACGACGCTGTTATGCTTTTACAGGTTCACGACGACCTTCTTTTTGAAGTCGATAAAAATATAAAAGACGAATTTGCCGCATTTATAAAAAAACGCATGGAAGACGCGGTAAGCCTTAACGTTCCTCTCAGAGCCGACGTTAAGACCGGAATCAATTGGGGAGAGATGAAAAAATGATTATAGGGCTCACCGGCGGAATTGCATCTGGGAAAAATGAGGCGGCAAAAGTTTTTGCCGGACTTGGCGCGCATTGCATAGATGCCGACGCAGTGGCGCATTCTCTTTATGCCAAGGGGCAGCTTGCTTATAAACGAATTATCAAGATTTTTGGCCGCGGTATTTTAAACAACAGCGGCGTTATAAATAGAAAAAAACTCGGGGAAATAGTTTTTTCCGATAAAGCTTCTATGAATAAATTGGAAGCAATTCTTCATGCTTCAATAATCGCCGAAATAAAAAGTCTTGCGAATAGATCTAAAAAACAAGTCACGGTTATAAATGCGCCGCTGCTTTTTGAAAGCGGAGTTGACAAGATGTGCGATTATACCGCTGTCATGTGGCTGCC
>Ga0123357_10011138_pt1 | contig 11506 bp, 11 predicted proteins | sample TergutEmb28metaG_FD_89873 | JGI IMG/M metagenome (GOLD analysis project Ga0123357, IMG submission 89873) | Embiratermes neotenicus P4 segment gut microbial communities from Petit-Saut dam, French Guiana - Emb289 P4 | ecosystem: Host-associated > Arthropoda: Insects > Digestive system > Gut ...
ATTCCATGGTAGGGTCATCCCTTGCCAAAGTCCAGCAGTAGTCAGCGAGCATAGCACAGTTCCATTTCCCTTGATGTCTCTTCTCCATTGAAGAAATGTGATGATGGAAACGTTCTCTGTGTTCATCACTCACTGCACCACATTTCTCTGGGAAAAAATCCAAATGCGAATGAAGGAAGTGTTTTTTTAGTGACATGTTGCAGCCTAATTTCTGGTACCTCTGCAAAAGATTGTTTACAAACTCCTCATAGTTTTGAGCCCTTCTGTTTCCCAAAAATCCTTTTACTGCAAATTTAAAACTGTCTCAAGCCGCCTTGAAGGAGAGTGTCCAAGTATTCATCCTTGATAAGGTCTCGTATTTGTGGACCAATGAAAACACCTTCTTTCAATTTTGCCTCACTTAGTCTGGGGAACTTTTCTCATACGTAAGTAAAGGCAGCTTCTTCTCGGTTCAAGGCCTTTACAAAATTTTTCATCAGACCAAACTTTAAATACATGGAAGACAACAAAATTTTACACAGTTCCACTAATGGTTGATTTTCCACATTCATGATTCCTGATTCCAGAGATTTTCTGGCAGGCCAATCCTTTCTTTTGTAATGAAAAGACCGAGCTCTGCTGTCCCATTCACAAATGAAGCAGCAATATTTTGTGAATCCTTGTTGTAGTCCAAGTAGTAAGGCAATCACTTTTAGGTCACCACAGATTTGCCATTTGATTTATCGTAATTAATGACTTCCATCAGAATCTTCATGTTCTCATACGACTCCTTATTATGCATTGAATGACCAACAGGAATAGAAGGTAGGGTGTTGCCACTGTGAAGGAGAACTGCTTTGAGATTCAAATTAGATGAGTCTATAAAGAGTCGCCAGTCAAGAGGACTGTGATTAATATTGAGTGTTTGCATCAGGCCATCAATATCAGTGCAAGCAACAAAGCCTCTTTCCATTTTAAACAAATGAACTAGATCTTGCCTTTAATGATACACAGAAATCATTACTCGTCATCTGTGAGCGCAGTGCTGACACATGTATCCCTTCCCAAGTAACTATTTTACGCATTAAGCCACACTTCATGTATCATGGAAACTAGAGCCAAGAATTGAATTCTATGGCCATATTTGGTTTCAGCACATTGAATTGAAGAGGAATCAACTATTCTGGTTACAGATACATTTTGTGTGTTGAGCAGTATAATCAACTGGTGTATTTGAGCTGCGTCTGCACTTCTATCATGATGCCACAACTGACCTCTTAGAACACTACTGTCAGAATACTCTGATACATCATCAGCTGGTGTATTTGAGCTCCATCTTCACTTCCATCATGAGGCCACAACTGATCTGTCAGAACACTACTGTCAGAATATTCTGATAAATCATCAACTGGTGTATTTGAGCTGTGTCTGCACTTCTATCATGATGCCACAACTGATCTGTCAGAACACTACTGTCAGAATCTTCTGATCAATCATCAACTGGTGTATTTGAGCTGCATCAGCACTTCTATCATGATGCCACAATTGATCTTTCAGAACACTATTGTCTTGTATTTGAGGTCCTTCTTCACTTCTATCATGAGGCCACAACTGATCTGTCAGAACACTACTGTCAGAATCTTCTGACAAATAATCAACTGGTGTATTTGAGCTCCGTCTTCATTTCTATCATGACGCCACAGTGATGTTGGAACACTACTGTCAGAATATTCCGATAAATCATCAACTGGTTTATTTGAGCTGCGTCTGCACATAGGGATACTACTGTCAGAATCTTCTGATAAATCATCAACTCTTTATCTCACAGCAATGTACCATTTTTTTCTGCCATGGAGCTAGAATAAAACTGCTGATTTTGAGATGCACAAAATTGCAACACAACTGAATCAAAATATAAATCTTCTGTCTTCAGTGCACAGCTGTAGATCTAGGAAGTAACACAGTGCATACAGGATTCATTTTTTATAAGACTAGGATGGAAATCTGGAGTAATGACAAGCAGTTAGTATATTAATTTCTCTTCCAACTTAGCTTGCGATGTTGATGGTTAGCAAACTGGCCACTCATCCAGTATAAGACCTTTAATTTCTAGTTAGTAAACTAACCACTAGTCCTTAAAGGATTAAGAAGGGTACATCTGTTAGAGGGTGGTGGTATAGGGTTACTGTGAAACTGCAGAAGGCACAAACTGGAGCAAATAAAAAATATTGTAGCTTTAATAATTTAATTTATCATACAGATTTTTAATGTCACTGTGCTAGCACAGTGAAACTCATTTAAGACAACACTGCCTAAGATGTTTTCCTGCAGCAGACATAATAATAATAATAATTTAGTACCAAAATTTTACTATACAATTAGTATATATCCTTGGCCCTTGTGATACATTTCGAACTTAAAAAAGGATTTTCCACCAAAAAAGTAAGAAGCTTTCACTGTGCAACAAACATTTCACCCTTTTATGTTTTTTTACATCAAAATCTTGAACATTTTTCTGAGGTTCCGATTTGTTCACACTGTTTCAAACGTGAAGTGTCAAAATGATGCTGTCTGGTCCAAGGCTGTTGCCAGAAGTGTGCATTTCAGTGTCATTTATCACTGGTTAATGAGTGGACTGTGTTTGTCAGCCTATCAGTGTCTGGGACCAGTTTTTGTTAGAAGGCTTACAATGGACTTTGATAATGTTAACAATTTTTATGTTTGTACTGTTAACTAGTAAGGGAATTCATGTGCATATGGTATCTTGATGACTTTTATAAAGCTGAAAATAACACATGGTCACCCTAAAATGTGAAGAAGCATAAACAGTAAACAGCATGTTGTGACTGCATAACTGTTTTATTTCATGCTATTTTATTTTACCTTCAATAATTTGAAGTATTCTGTGGACAAAATTTATGTATAATTTGTGCTCTCTTCACAACATGTATGTGTGAAGAGTTCTCATCCTGTAAAGTATTAACTATTCAACATGCATACAGGATGACTGTTACATCAAAAACAAGCATAAAACACAAGCCATTCTCAACTGACGGTAAGATGGACATCACACACAATGCAGATACCACTCAAAATGTCACTTGTACAAAAATCATTGTAGAACTCAGACATGGTTCCATCAAATTGAGACACAACATTCACACAGTCTGTCAGTGAACAGCCAAGCCAGAAAAACAGGAAAGCCACTGAACACGAGAAGGTGAAGTCACTATTCATGGTATGGCTGCAGCAAAAATTGGTTCTTTATCTACCAGATGTGCTTATAAAAAATATGCCCTTGTGTTCAAGAATTTGTCAAAATCACAGAAGGTAAGGCGTAATATTTTATTTGAAGGTGTAAATCAATCATTTACTGTGGAATTCATATGGTGTATTATTCTAGTAAGTTAAATTCAGAATTACAAAATAACATACTTTCAGGCTTACTGTTTTATGACATTTTCCCACTTAAGCAGCCTGATTTCTCTAGCATGTCTTCAAAACACATCGGAAGAGGGTTTCACTATACTCATGTCCATTTCTAATAAAGTTATATAGTACACCTGCTACCTTGTGGCTACACATTAGTTGTAAATCACTTGTCTGAAGCATTAGGTACTTTCTGGTGAATAAACTGCAGATCAGATCATGTAGTATATAAGACTGTGGCAGGCAGAACACAGTCCAGATGGAAAGATGATACAATATACCACAAATAACTTGGCTGTGAAGCTGTGAACAGGTAGTATTCAGACTGTGTTGAAGATTGTCATAAACCTTCAGGTTTCATAACATTTTTCATCAGTCCCTTAAAAAGACTTAAGATGTGAAGTCAGTTTTCTTAATTGAAGTATAAGAAACTACTGTTTGCCATTCTGATACACTGTATGTGTCCATTATATAAACATAAATCCAACTGTAACTTGTGTTGAAATTTTAGTTAACAAATGATGTGGAACATAAGGGGATATGACATATTTTGTAAACTGAAAATTTAAATACTTTGATGTTTCATATACATTTTACTGCATCTAATTATGCTTCAAATCTGAAGTGATTAGACCCAATCACTGGGCACTAAAATGTAATGGTAACAACAGGTGTTTTGCAAGGAAGGATTTATCTATTGTTCCAGGTAAACAGGAGCAACAGAGATGATCTGGTTCATCAGGTGTTTGACATGCTGACCAATAAGACACAATCATTATCCTAATGAGCAACATGGACAAAACCACTACCCCACTTAGTCCTAAGGGCTTCACTCCAGCAACAAGGTGAATGAAGAAGGGTGGCTGGAATGTTTCTATGTGTAACCTTGTGGAAAGTAATCTCAAAAAGACAACATAATTATGGCTGTATTCGGCACTGAACTCAACGCATATTCTTTGTATACAATTTATCTTGCTTCGGAAATGTGAGGGATTAAATGAACAATAAAAAAAGTATAAAATGCATCTTGAAGCAGCATGATTCCTCCAGTATTTCAGCACCAAAACTGGAATTGCTTCTTTCTTGCAAGTGGATCACAGCCATCTTCATATACGTGTCATCTCTTGAGCATATATTAAAACATGAGTCTACAACTTATGTACACTAGCATATAAGACTGAGAAGGGAATTTGCATATGCCATGGGCTTCACGTTCGGATGAGGCTGTAACACACCATACACACAGCATTTAATTACATGGTATTTCCAACATACAAATTTGGTGTTGAGTCATCAGTCACAGCTCTAACATTAAATTATGTGTCGTGTGCCTGTGATTGCTACTGATCCAATATTAACAGCGAAGCTCAAACCTTTCCTATCTTTCCATCATGGTTCCGAGTTTGTGGGTCACAATGCAGATATCCCATCACATACTACTCTTTTTGCTTTAATGCAGGCAGGAGGTTTAAGATCTTGCATGGGGTGGGGGGGTTCAGGATACAAATGGAAGACTGCAACCATTTCCCATCTTGCTGCATGACAGTATATTCTCTTTTTGAAAGTCAATGCAAGGAAACATCAATAAACTAATACTCTAACATAACATACTACATTTTCATTACACAAATAATTGGATACAATACAACACATTCTCCTAAAGTTTCATATGAACTTACCACTGCTTCATATGTTGTATACTGGGGCTCCATATCCTTGCCTTTCAACACAATGAATGCACCCTTGTTGCCCATTGTATCACTGCAACAATATTAGCAACATTACAAACATACTGACTGGCACTAGGATGCTCTCTAAGAATACACCAGCCTCACCCAGAAATGCTATTCCTGTTGACGCACTGCTCAGACAGGTGGCCTGATAATCCCAAGGCAAGTGACATGCATTTAATTCAGCCCACCTCTCACCAAATTTGGTCAATAAACTGGAGTGCTTCCATGTCTGTGGGTCCCATCCAAATGCCTACTATCCCACGGTTTAAAACTGATCACAGGATCGTAATAATATTAATAAAAACATGTCAGGACTCACCAGTAGTTGGGTGCAGAGAACACAGTGATGCATTTTCCATCATGAGCCACTTCATAGCCTTCATTCTTGACCTCATGACTTCTTATAATGTAGTCAAGATTATTCATTTCTAGAAACTTTTTGGTGACATCAGGACCAAACTGAACGCCAACGCCACGTTTACTGGGCGCCCGCCCAACCTGTGGTTGAGGATCTGACCACAGGAGTTCACACATAAGCCCTGTAACATAGTAATGGGCTCATCAAGTAAAACTTTTGGTCCCACAAGGTAACCTTAACATCTGATGGGGATCAATGCAATTACCAAAATTTGGTCAACTTAATTTGAGTTTAGTTTTGAAAAATTCTTTGCATAGTACATGAAACAGAACATAATGGCAAGCGAAAGATGTCATACAAATTCAATTCCACTGCATATGCAGTGTCATTGCTAACTGAAGCCAATGGAAATCACAATCAGTTTTCTACAAGACTGCATATTGTACAAAAACAGATCACATTTGGTTAAATTTCATGTCACGCTGTTTTCAATACAACCATTAAAATGGCTTTGAAACAGTACTCACAATACATAAAAATCAAACATAATGGCATCAAAATAGCAAAGAACACACCTTGGAAGTACATATCACTTAAATGTATTTATGAGTACATCCTTCCACTCTTGTTACATCACATTTAATGGAAGTGCACAAATTTCTTTTGTAAATGATTGATATGGCTGAGTTAAGTCATTCAGTTAATTCACCACAATACATGTATTAATAAAATATTGTATTTCATCTTATGAACAATGACAACATTCTTCATTAAATGCATCTAGTTGTTTCCTGATTAGTCCTACTAAATACCCTGGGAAATGGAAATAGAAATTTTCATTTCATACCAATAACTTTAATTTTCATCAGTTTATTTTTATGTAGGCTACATGAACTCTACACATTCCACGATCATTTAAAAATGCTAAAGTTGCAGCTATGCACAGCCAGAAACATGCCATGGCATGGCGTGCAGCAGTATCACAGTCATATCAAACTTCCAACTTGGCCCTCATCTGACAACTACAGGCAGCTGCTTATGTTGATGTCAGTTCATCATCATACTGCCTCTGTTAATACAGAGCAGCCCAGCCTACTCAAAATCAGTGGTACTTCTAAGTAATTAAACAAAAGAGGGGGGAAGAGAAACTGTTATAAAAAGTCTTTGCCATGAATATGCTGGGTGCCTTACTGTAGTCATTCGTATTACTGTACATTAAATTTTGAATGGCAATAGTAACTAGAGATTTCAAACTGTCAAACATGGGGAAATACAAGCGTTCGGAAACCAAGGTTAAAATGAGGATTACAAATGAATTTGAAGTGGAAAATCACTCCTTCCTCACAAATTCATTTCTTCCTCCATATTACTTAGCCATGCGATTTCTAGACCCATTCTAGCCTTTAAAGTGACACTCTGAACAGTATTCACATATGAAGTATTGTAATAATATATCCCTTGTGGCACAGCTGGGGCACGCAGTGGTGCAGTTGGTTGAGGCACTGTGCTACAAGCTGGAAGGTCGCAGGTTCGATTCCCAATGGTATCATTGGAATTTTTCATTGGCATAATCCTTCCAGCCACAATATGGCCCTAGAGTCGACTCAGCCTCTAACAGAAATGAGTACCAGGAATACTTCCCAGGGGGGTAAAGGCAGCCGGTGTGCAGGGCTGACAGCCTTCCCAATTGTTTTGAAATCTGGGAGCCTCAAACTCCTGGAACCCTCAAGGTCTGTTCAGGCCTATAATGGGATTGCTTTAGCTTTTATGGCACAGCTGATTTCATTATTAACAGATCCATAAAACTGTCAATCGTTAACTACATGTTTCAGCTCCACTGAGCCAATCATCCAGTTACAGAAATAGAACATACTGTCCGTCCTTTCTTGTATAATTGGTAATCATGTTAGCATTAAGATAAATCTTGTGATTTGCAGTGTCACTTTTCATTCAGATTTCTGGGGTTGAGCGAGTAGGTATTGTTTATAACAACACACTTGTGTTCTTGCAAATAACTGGAAACAGTTGGCACAGTATGCAACACACAGAGTACACAACACACCTAGTACACAATACACTACACAGAACATTATTATATAGTAGAACAAGGATCTTGTTCTTGGGGTTGCTAGTGTTGCTGGAAGAATGGGCCAGGTGCAAATGACTTTGTGAGGTGCGTACTGAACTCATGTAGCTACAGTACTTAGAAGGTATTTACAGCTGCGTTGCTGGCGGCTTCAGCTTCAGTCATTGCAGCTGGTGCACACACAAAGAAAGAGCACACCTGTTTCCCACATAACTGCAGAGGCAGGAAGATAGTGACACACAAACTTAAAATGGCTACACCTTCTAAACTTGACAGTAACATCTGCAAAATATGACACTTTTCACCAATATGATCCTAGACAATAATTTTTATACAGACCCAAAAGCAGGCCACACTACATGTCACTAGTGCAGTAAAACAGGGTGACTGCTACACTAAGAGGCACAAGGGTCATACAGTCACTGCTGCGACAGTGGTTCAATTTGCCTTGGTTCATTTATGGTGTCACATGCGACAAACACTCTCTGTCGCCAGATTTCTTTCTTGTGATAGGCATGATACATTTTTATTCATAATCAGAGGTTAAAGGTAACTGAAGCTGCTGGAGTACCTATTGTGTAATAAATATTTAAAAGATAAAATACAGTAACACTCACTTCACATGAAAATACTTAGGGATGTTTGTCCACATTATATATTATAATAATTTGGTATCAAAATATTCCCATATGATTAATCCATTCACAAGTGATGAACTGCACTGTGGGATCACCCAGCCAAGGTCAAGCAATACCATTTTTGTGTCTAGTGACATAATTTAAAAAGTTATATATTTCATTCTGTGTTGTTTTAAATTATTAAAAAATAGCAGACAAAAAATATGTAATAACATGTAATATGTAACGCTCTATCAGTATGGTTGTTTAAGTTTTTACCCAAAATATGTGGTGCCAGTTTCCACACTCAGCATAAAATGACAACAGTTCCACTGGAACAGTCTTCTACTGCTAGAAGTAGATGCAGTACAGTCTGAAGGGTCATTTCGTGCTTACTATAAGGCTGTAGCACATGTGGTTATTAAGTAATGTCTTTTTATGTACAAGTGTATGTTGTTCCATTTGCGATTGTAGTGTAGCAATACAAAGGTACACTTGATACAACAGCACACCTGCCTCAAATTTTACTTAAACTTGGCGAAAACTTTTAGAGTGTTGGAAGTAGCTAGTTCAAAGGCCGTGACCTCTGCAGAAGATGGAAAAAATGTATGAAAACATGGATCAAATGAAGGCACCTGTTCTCGAACAACAGAATGATCATTTTCCGTAAAGTGCTAACATGTCTGGGAGTTTCATATGCAGCATTTCAATGCATTTTCAAAGATAAACTCGACATGTGTCAAATTGCTGCCATGTTTGTGCACCATCTGCACCTGCTGAGTGAGAAGCCAGAGTGTCATCGATACATGCTGGAAACATCAAGGGAAGCTTGAAAGAGACCCAGAATAATGTGTGACTTATTTTGTTCGCTACAGTGCTGAAGGGAAGATTCAATGATGAGGAAAATCAAAGAATGCACCTACCAAGTTTCAAAAAATAATACAACTCAAAAATTGTTTATAATGATGGCATGATCACTGGCACTGCTGTATAAAGTCCCAAGGAAATTACTTAACCCTTATCCAGCTAACGTGGAGTATAGGGTGAGCTCTTAATAATGTCAGCAGATGGCAGATGCGATTTAATTTGGCGTTTAAAGGGTTAATAGGTGACAAAACTGAATGGATGGTAAGGGTTGTTGTTGTTATGGAGAAATAAATTCAGTTCAGAAGCTATACGATCACACTACACAAAACATGAATAACACACAGGTATGGGAGCCAAGCTGCAGGTTAGAAAATCATGTATGGCATTCAGAGGTTGACGTGTGGAAAGAGCAACACATACGTACGTCACTTGGGACATAAATAATATGCAAAATAACTTACAACATGAATGGCAATAAGACTGGTTGCAAAAGAAATTGATTAAGATGGCGGCAGGTTGTGAACAGCACCTAAGGTAAAACATAATGCAGAGAAACTGTCTTGAAAGGCTTAACATATACTTTGCATTTTAATATGTATTCCATTTAAAATGACTACCCACCTGATAACCACAAGAACTTCATAAAAACAAAAATAACTCAAGACTTTGGCATTTCTGAGTGAACTTTATATATACACATATAGGCTATGTATCAAATCAACACACAATACTCAGTCTGTAAATGAAAAGTGAGCCAAAAAAACATGGCCACAGCAAACGATGAACAGGAAGAATTGTGGTATGGAATGGTTCTGGTAGATGACTGTACAATTCTACAACAAACGGCAGATGAACAGGATGACTGTAAACCACTCCCCGTTTGCCACACAGTACTCAGAGAACTACAGTCATTCTTTACAAGTTATTTCTTTTACATTTATATGAAAGGACTAGCATAATATTTAGCCACTGAGCAAAGTGAAGTACAAAGTGCCAGTCACAGTTACATTTGTATCAGTTTTATTTCTTGCCATATGTTTTGGCTTTTGTGAAAAGCCATCATCAGACAGTTCAATAATTTAATATAACTACATAATATTTAACCCCAACTTGTTGCACAATGTTTTTGTTACTGCTCCAACATGGTTTGGCCTCAGCTGCTGGCCATCTTCAGGGAGCTCATTAGTTTTTTGATGTCTGCAGCTTCTGTGGCAGAAATTCTACACAGATGATTAAAATTACAATTAAGATTAAAATATTAAAGTCATTGAAATAAAATATAAAATTATAAAATTATTTTAATTGGATACTGATGTAATTTTTGCTGTATCCCAACAAATGTGCTACCAATCCCAGTGGCCATGTGGTCTAAGGTGTGGGTCTGTGATCACTCGCTTGCTGGGATTGTGGGTTCAAATCCCACTGGGGGTGTGGATGTCTGTCTCTTGTGAGTGTTGTGTGTTGTCAGGTAGAGGTCTCTGTGTCGGGCTGGTCACTTGTCTAGAGGAGTCCTACCAAGTGTGGGGTATCTGAGTGTGAACATGAATCCTCAACAATGAGGAGGCCTTGGCCCAGTGGTGCTGTTGTGCCATGGTAAAATAAAAAAACTGTGCTAGACTTTCTTCAAGTGAAATAAGTCCTGGAATCCAGTTTCAGGTACCTCATGTTCAAGCAATGAATGAATATGGTTGTGGCTACAAGAGAGGTGACAAACAGGACAAACAATGGCCCAAGTGATGACAGCATTTTGTGAACAATTTAATATACAAAAATTAACATTACTTGAATGGTAGACATACTCATTTGCACCTGGAAATGTTAAGGATCCAGGAAACACTGAATGCAGGAAACATGCCCCACAGAGTGGTGAATTCTCCAGTGTGGCTAGAATTTTGTTTAAGAGAGACATTATCAGTCTGTCTTATATACAATTTGTACAGTGCATATGCTGAAAGGCTATGCTTGGGGAGTATTCCCTGCTATACCTTGCCACATGAAGGAAGCGCATGCCCATGTATGTGTCTGTGTGTGTGACACAGAGAGAGAGAGAAAGAGGCAATGCTGTTTCTCAGCAGCATCCACTTAAAATCCATCCCTCTCCTCCAAGGCATGTGGCCCACAGCACAGTCAGACACCTGGTCACTTGTGTAACACGCAACAGAAAGAAAGAAGACTACAGCAAAAGACACTACTGAGGTCACACAGGAAGCTTGCAGCATTACCCACTGGAAATGACACAGTGCTGAAGGATTTTATTAGTGGCAAACCTGTTTTCATATTGAGACAGTACACTCAGTCCAACAAAAATCCATCAGCGTGATATTTCGTACGTCCCGCTCAGGCAGTGACGTGCGGTACAGTTGCCATCATAATTCGAGTTGTTTTTCTTTCCCCATATTTGCGCATTCTTGGTGTTTCTCTGTCTTCTTCGGTCTTC
>Ga0123357_10011139_pt1 | contig 11503 bp, 13 predicted proteins | sample TergutEmb28metaG_FD_89873 | JGI IMG/M metagenome (GOLD analysis project Ga0123357, IMG submission 89873) | Embiratermes neotenicus P4 segment gut microbial communities from Petit-Saut dam, French Guiana - Emb289 P4 | ecosystem: Host-associated > Arthropoda: Insects > Digestive system > Gut ...
GCAATAATAAAACTCCGCATCAGCTCCCTCCCTTTTGCTCAACGCTTAACCTACCATTTGTTTCAATTATCGCCCTCTTCACATTTGCAATCTTCGGGCAATTAGCCAATCTCAGCTCTTCCAATAAATCATCAATATTAAGCCTGATCTTCTCCATTTCCTTCCACATAATCACCCCATCTTGTATAACAATACTAGGCTTTCCGGAAATAATCGTTCTTGCTTTTCGGCTTTTGAGCGCAGTAAAAGAAATGCTAATTTCAACCACAACTAGCGTAAGTATAGGTATAATCCCGTTAATTAAAGGTATTCCGGACATCTGAGCCGGCATGGCAGCCAGCTCAGAAATCATAATAGTAATAACCAGTTCCGAGGGCGACATCTCTCCCACCTGCCGCTTTCCCATAATCCTCATCGCTATGACGACAAAGAAATAAAGTATAATTGTGCGCACAAAAATAATAGTCATAAGACTATTATTGTCGCTATTTTGTCATATTATACCGCATTTCATCGAACCCAAGTGGTTTGTGTCCACCCCCCCAGACACCACGTACCTTTTGCCTAGCTTCCATTGCCTGCCGCACCACTGCCTCACTTATATCATCAATATCACCTAAAGCTTCGCCGATAACTCCCACCGCCATAGCACTCTTTCCCCTAAGGTGAGAAAATGCTTTTCCCCATAATCCCATGTTTAGTCGCTGTCCGAACATTTGCATTGAAACACGATCCATCATTTCCCGGCAATCACTGAATAACTCTTCCAATTTCCTATGACCTACATAACTGTCAAAAGCATCACCGCGTTTATGCAATTTTCCAATCGCCTTGCCAATTTCTCTTATTTCTTCTAAACTTTTGCACTTCATCAATCTGTTTTCAAACGCATCCTTAACAACTTCTGTACAATGTTTTTGAATTTCTTTGCCACTGGCCTCGTATTGCATTGCTTTCTCTGTATCGCTTTCTTTCCCTTTAGATTGAGCATTTATTGTGCTTTCAATGAATGCAGTCTTTCTAGCAAGTTCATCTAGTGCTGAAAGCAAGCTATCTGCATCAGTATTGCGGCTATATTTATTAAAGGAAATAGAAAAATTACTGTCAGTCCCTTCGGGCTCTCCTGATATTACTCTCGCAATTTTTATAAGTTCTTCCTTAAACTTAAACATTTCTCTTCACCAACCTTATTGGCGTTTGTATCCGGCTTTAGCCGATCAAACGCATAGGAGTGTGTCGGCTTTCGCAAATTAACGATTTCTCCTCACCTATTATAACTCTAACACCTGAAAACCAGAAAATCAACCCCCTTTTTGTTAAATTTTTGTAATGATTCTGTAAATTTTTTGTAAAATTCTCTCTTCTTATTATTGCCTAAATTAGTGCTTGACAATATTGTTACAAATATGTTACACAATAGTTACAAACAAATTGAATAAGGAGAGTAATAATGTTTAGTGAAGATTTAGATGGCAAAATCTTAATGAAAGGCTACACTTTTGATGATGTCCTCCTCCTCCCGCGAAAATCCAATTTTCTCCCAACAGAAGTGGATATAACCACCTATTTGACTCCGAATTTAAAACTAAACATGCCCCTAATTTCTGCCGCAATGGACACTGTAACCGAAAGCCGCCTTGCCATAAGCATGGCGCGCGAAGGGGGTTTAGGCATTATACATAAAAACATGTCCATAGAAGATCAGGCCGCTGAAGTTGATAAAGTTAAACGCTCTGAACACGGCGTTATCACAAATCCTTTTTATCTCTCCCCAGAACACACACTCCAAGATGCCGATATGCTCATGGGTAAATATCGCATTTCCGGTGTTCCAATTGTTGATGGCAACATGAAATTGGTTGGAATTCTCACCAATCGCGATCTCCGTTTTGAACTAAATTTCGACCGCAAAATCAGCGAGGTTATGACCAAATAAAACCTAATCACCGCTCCCGTCGGCACAACCTTAAAAGACGCGCAAAAAATCTTAGGTGCAGCAAAAGTTGAAAAACTTCCGATTATTGATAACAAAGGGCTTCTAAAAGGGTTAATTACAATTAAAGATATAGAAAAAATAGTGGATTACCCCCGCTCCGCGCGCGATAGCACTGGTCGCCTGCTAGTTGGCGCAGCAATAGGCGTAGCTCCAAACACTATGGAACGCGCCGAAGAACTAATTGCAAAACAAGTGGACGTTCTTGTCCTTGATTCCGCCCACGGTCACTCCGAGGGAGTTATCGAAACTCTTAAAAAAGTCAAATCAAAATTCCCTAATATCCCTGTTGTTGCAGGCAATATTGCAACCGGAGAGGGCGCAAAAGAACTTGCAGATAAAGGCGCAGATGCCGTTAAAGTTGGTATGGGTCCTGGGTCTATATGCACCACTCGCGTTGTCACCGGCATAGGTGTTCCTCAAATTTCTGCTGTTTTCGAAGCAAAAAAAGCCCTTAAGGGCTATGATACAAAAGTAATTGCCGATGGTGGCATTAAGTTCAGTGGCGATATTGTAAAAGCACTAGCCGCAGGTGCCGATGTTTGTATGCTCGGCGGTCTTCTCGCAGGCTGCGAAGAAAGCCCAGGAGAAACAGAGATTTTCCAAGGCCGTCAATTTAAAGTATATCGCGGAATGGGCTCAATCAGCGCAATGCAAGACGGTAGCGGCGATAGATATTTCCAAGCAGAAACAAAAAAATATGTTCCCGAAGGCATCGAAGGACGCGTTCCTTATAAAGGCAAAGTTAGCGAAACTGTTTATCAACTCCTCGGTGGATTAAGGAGCGGTATGGGTTATTGCGGAACTAAAACCATCACCGAACTTCAAAAAGATACCCACTTCACTTTAATCACCGGCGCCGGTCTCCAAGAATCTCACCCGCACGACGTGCAAATAACCAAAGAAAGCCCTAACTATAGTGTTAGTGATTATTGATAATGAGCGAAAAAGAAATACTAGAAATTGTATATAACTATGTAAAAACTCACTGCACCGATGATATCGCAGCGCATGATTGGTGGCATATTTATAGAGTATATAACACTGCACGTGTGATCAATCAACACGAAAAAGCAAATGAGTTTGTCGTATTAATGATTGCCTTATTGCATGATGTATTCGATTGGAAATTCCATCCCGATGTTAATATTTCAGATGAAATCATTAAATTATTACAAAAACTAAACATTAAGGAATATATAAATCAAAACGACTTAAATAATGTTTGCCACAGCGTGTCTAACATAAGCTTCAAAGGTGGTTTTGAAATCGTCGAGCTATCCAAAGAAGGCCAAATAACACAAGATGCCGATAGGATAGATAACATCGGGGCTATTGGCATGGCAAGAACCTTCGCATATGGTGGTGAAATTAACAGACCTTTATACGACCCCGATCAAGGAATAATAGAAATCAAAAACGAAGAAGAATATAAAAACTTGCAAAGGCACTCAATAAACCACTTTTATGAAAAATTACTAAAATTAAAAGATTTAATGAACACCGAAACCGGAAAAATCATAGCAAATAAGCGGCATGCATTCATGGAAGAATATCTCAAACATTTTTTCGAGGAATGGGAAGCAAAAGATATAGAGTAACACTTGATATAAGGATGTGAATTCATGTATCCGGATTATAATAATTGTTTAGTAAACGTTAGTAACTCTATATTAAAGCATTATGGAGCAAAACCCGCTCATGGCTCTTTGCCCCAGCTGGATAAATACTTAGAAAAAGATTATAAAAACGTTATTATACTGTTATATGACGCTTTCGGCAGCAATCTAATCAAAAGGCATTTGAGTGAATATTCTTTTCTAAATAAAAACAAAATTAAAGATATAACTTCTGTATTTCCTGCCACTACAGTCGCCGCCACAACATCGATCATGTCAGGGCTAACTCCAGCCCAGCATTGCTGGCTAGGCTGGGACAATTATATAAAGTCTATTGATAAAATTATTACAATGTATAAAAGTGTTGAAAAAGGCGTAGATACCAAAATCGCTGATTCTAGCCTTTGTAAAAAAGAGTTTCCTTATATCACAATATTTGATAAAATAAATGAAACTGAAAATGCCAAAGCATATTGCATCTCTCCGCATGAAGGCATATTATATAACACCGATAATCTCCAAGAAATATATGATAAAATCGCCGAATTATGCAACACCGATGAGAAAAAATTTATATATGCTTATTGCGAAGAACCCGACCACTCAATGCATGAATACGGCACAGAAGATGAAAAAGTAATAAAAATAATGCAATTTCTAGATAAAAAAACAGAAGAGTTGAGTAGCAAACTACAAGATACTTTATTAATAGTAACTGCTGATCATGGGCATATAACCGTCGGCGATTATATAGTTTTAGATGATTATCCCCACTTAAAAGATATGCTTGTCCGAGAAACTTCATTAGAACCGCGCGCCACTAATTTCTTTGTGAAAGAAGATATGTTACAAGAGTTCCAGAAAGAATTTAATAAGTTATTCAGAAATGATTTTATTTTGCTTTCAAAACAAGAAGTTCTTGAAAAACAATTATTCGGTGATGGCACCCCTAATGAAAAATTTGATTCTTGCTTGGGAGATTTTGTATCATTAGCAATATCTAATAAAGCTTTTAGAGATACTTATAATGCAAAGTTTCAAAAAGGATTGCACGCTGGGATAACAGAAGATGAAGTTTTAGTTCCGTTAATAGTAGTTGAAACATAAGGAGAAATAATTTTGCCTATAAAAGTGGCTATAATCGATATAGGTTCTCGCTCCACCACGATGGAGATTTTTTCTATTGAAGGAGATAGTTTTAAACAAATTTACTATAATTCTGTTGCCACATTCCTCGGCCAAAGCACCTCCCACACCGGCGATCTAGATGTTTCTGCCATAGAACGAACCGCAATTGCTCTTTCAGATTTCAAAAAAGTAATAGAATCAATGGACGAATCAGGCCGCTTTCAAGATTTTTACACTCCAATAGCCATATATGCCGTCTGCACCGAAGCCGTTCGCAGAGCGGGTAATAGAGAAGATTTTCTGTCTCTCGTTCAACAAACTCTGGGCGCATCTACTAACTGCCGTATCATTTCAGGCGAAGAAGAAGCCGTTTATGAATATATAGGCGTTATAAATTCCACCGATATGCGCGATTTTATTATGATTGACACCGGAGGTAATAGCACTGAAATAGTCCTAGTCCAAGATCGCAAATTAAAGCAATATGCCTCAATCCCCTTTGGTGCCGTTAATTTAACCGAAAAGTTCTTCAACACCGTTGTGGCTGCCCCTCATCGCATTTCTGAAGCTGTTAACACCATTCTCCCCGATTTCGAAAATTTAGAATGGCTTGCAAGCAGCAAAAACTTCCCAATAATAGCTTGCGGCTCCTCAGCTAGAAATCTTGCCATGGCGGAAATGAGCAAAAAAATCGCCACTTCCTCCTCTTTGCATGGATATATGATAAATTATTCGAACGTAGCATTTATGGCAAACCAAATTGTTAAAATGCCTGCGAAAGAGCGTATTGACAAACTTGGAATTAACTCTTCACTTAGTGAAGTTATTGTCGGCGGCCTCGTTCCACTCCTCGCCTTGTTTAAAGCGACAAACTCCCGCCGCATGTATTACAGCCAATATAGCCTTGTCTATGGCCTTTTTTACGAACAATTTTCCAAATTAAACAAGCGTGCTTCCGCTATAGAACCAGACGTACTAGGCTCTTCTTTAAAACGTATTATGGCTCAATATAATTGCAATCCCGAGCACGCAGAGTTTGTAGAAAAATTAGCGCTTTCCGTATTTGACCAAACCGAAGCTATCCATCATCTCCCTGAACACTTTAGAAAAATTCTATCTGTCAGCAGTCTATTACACGATGTCGGCGAGTTTATAGGATTTAATAACCACCATGAAAACAGCTTTTACATAATAAAAGAAAGTGAAATTTATGGCCTAGAGCATCAATATAAATTCTATGCTGCTCTCATCGCTGCCTACCACCGCAAAGAGCGTTTCTGGTTTGATTGGTTTAAATATTGGCACGTAGTAAATAGAAGAACTTTGTCTACACTAAAAGATTTAGGCAAAATAATCAATATAGCAGAAATAATTGCCGAGCGCTATCCAGACGTTCGCGATGTCCGCCTGCAAATTGCACCCCAAGCCATCCAAGTAATACTCGAGAAAGAAACAAAACAAACCCAAATAGATTATGGAAATAGTATTTGCAAACTTTTTGGTAGAAAGGTTTATTTAATTAACCGTTAATATTATTTTTTTTCTCTCATATATATAGTTTATACAAATTTGACATAAACATCTTCTTTTTAATAATATCATTTTATCCTCAAATTAAGGAAAAAACCAATGATAAAACTTTCAGGTTTCGGAAGAAGCGTTCCAAAAAGAGCTATCCATAACAACGAAATGGCAGAAATAGGTGACACAAACGATGAATGGATAACCACACGCACCGGCATAAGCTATCGTCGAATTTTATCGAAAGATGAAACTTTAAATGATTTAATGGTCGACGCAAGTAAAACAGCCATAAGCGGAGCCAATATAACCCCAGAGGAAATTGATTTAATCATATGTGCCACCTTCACTCCCACAAACTTTTGTCCAAATGCCGCATGCCACGTTAAACATCAAATTGGAGCAAGCAAAGCTGTTGCTTTTGATATAAATTCCGCTTGCAGTGGCTTTATTTATGCCGTTTGGGCTGCACAAAATTTAATGAAAGCTGAAGGCTATAAAAACGCACTTGTAATCGGAGGCGAAGCTCTTTCTAAAATAACAAATTGGGACGATCGCTCAACCTTCGTCCTCTTTGGCGATGGCTGTGGCGCAGCTGTTCTACAAGCTGATAATAATAGTAATGGCATTCTTGCAATAGAAGTTCAAAACCATGACGACGTAGGTGACAGTTTATGGGTTACCGGCATAAATTCCGCAACCCCATTCGAGGAACATGAAGAAATAAAACCACATGTTATTATGGACGGCAAAAATGTATTCAAATTTGCAACAGGTGTTTTTGTTGACATGATAAACACCCTCTGTGAAAAAGCCAAAATTGCAATAGAAAATATAGATTATTTTGTGCCACATCAAGCGAATGCACGCATAATCGATTATGTTGCTAATAAGATGGACATCCCTTTGGAAAAATTCTTCAAAAACATTGATAAATATGGAAACACCTCTGCAGGCAGTGTGCCCATTGCCTTAGCAGAACTCATGGAAGAAAAAAAGCCTCCAAAAGGCTCAATCATCTGTTCCGTTGCATTTGGCGGAGGTCTCACCGCCGCGGGAGTATTATTTGAAGTATAGGGGAATGGTATGAAATCTGCGCGTAATAAAACAATCGATTTTCCGCTAAGTGAAGGCTTGAAATACTTTCAGCATTGCTTAAGCGTTAATGATTATTTAAGCCTATCAAACATTATAAATAAAACAATCAATGGCGATTGCCTAAAAGTCATGGATAAATTGCCTGAAAACTTTATAGATTTGCTCATTGTAGACCCCCCATATAACCTCACAAAAAACTTTGGCGATAGTAAATTCTCATCGCAAACTGCCGAAGAGTATTATAACTACACAGAAAATTGGATAAAAAAAGCAAAGCCTCTATTAAAAGAAACTGCTTCAATATATGTTTGTTGTGATTGGAAAAGCAGTTTAGTAATTGGTGAAGTTCTCTCTAAGCATTTTAATATACAAAACCGTATCACTTGGCAGCGTGAAAAAGGCCGCGGCGCTTTGCAAAATTGGAAAAACAGTTTAGAAGACATATGGTTTGCCACCGCAAGCAATAATTATTATTTCGATTTGGAAAAAGTAAAAATTCGCCGAAAAGTAATCGCTCCATATAAGCAGGATGGCATTCCAAAAGATTGGCAAGAAACTTTAGATGGCAAGTTTCGCGATACCTGCCCCGGGAATTTTTGGGACGATTGTTCCATCCCCTATTGGTCAATGCCTGAAAACACCGCGCATCCCACGCAAAAGCCCGAAAAATTGATAGCAAAAATGATACTTGCAAGTTCCAAAGAAGGCGATATGGTTTTTGATCCCTTCCTCGGCTCCGGCACAACATCCGTTGTGGCGAAAAAACTAGGTAGAAACTTTGTCGGCATAGAGCAAGATAAAACCTATTGCGCTTGGGCAGAAAAACGCTTAGAACTTGCCGAAACAAATAAGTCAATTCAAGGTTTTGCAGATGGTGTGTTTTGGGAACGCAACACTGCAAGCCAGCAAAAAAATTCAAAAAGTGAGGCAATAAATGAGTAATAATAAAATATGTGACATTTTAGGAATTACATACCCCATACTCCAAGGCGGAATGGCTTGGGTTTCAGAAGGCATATTAGCCGCAGCCGTTTCTAATGCCGGAGGCCTCGGTATAATTGCCGGAGGCAATGCACCGGCCGATGTAGTTCGTGCTGAAATTAAAAAAGCTAAATCTCTAACCACCAAACCATTTGGCGTAAATCTTATGCTCTTATCCCCATTCATTGAAGATATAGCAGACTTGGTTGTTGAAGAAAAAGTTGCAGTTGTAACCACCGGTGCCGGCAACCCGGGTAAATACATTGAAAAATGGAAAGCTGCGGGAATTAAAATTATCCCAGTCGTTCCCAGTGTTGGCCTAGCTCAACGTATGGAAAAAATCGGTGTTGATGCTGTTATCGCCGAAGGCGGCGAATCCGGCGGTCATATCGGCGAAATGGGCACCTTCCCATTAGTTCCCCAAGTGGTAGACGGCGTATCTATTCCAGTCATCGCCGCAGGCGGCATTGCAGACGGCCGCGGGATAGCAGCCGCATTTGCTCTAGGCGCATCTGCCGTACAAATGGGCACACGCTTTTTGGTAGCCAAAGAATGCCAAGTTCACCAAAATTGGAAAGATATGGTTATTAACGCAAAAGATATTGAAACTATAGTAACCGGCCGAGTAACAGGCCACCCTGTGCGCGTTTTCAAAAACCAGCTCGCGCGCACCATGCAAAAAGCCGAGAAAGACGGTATAACCGCCGAAGAATTTGAAAAACTCGGCATCGGTGCTTTAAAACGTGCCGCTGTTGACGGCGATGTTGTTGGGGGTAGCGTTATGGCAGGCCAAATCGCAGGCATGGTTAAATGTGAACAATCCTCAAAAGAAATAATCCAAGAAGTTTGGGCTGAATATGAAAAAACCGTTGAAACCCTATCCCAAGTTTTTGAACACAGATAACACTGATTGAACTGATTTGCACAGATTAAAAATATAATAAAAATCAGTGAAAATCTGTGTATGCGCCAAGCGCATCTGTGTCATCAGTGTTCCAAGCATTACTATAAAAGGAAGAAAACCTTATGAAAGCAAAAGTTTTCTCGATAATTAGTTTGTGTGCCGCAATTTTACCAATAGTTATGTTTTTCATTGCTGGAATTTTTTATATTTATGTAGGAGAAACATTATTTGTTTCTTTTACAATAATAACTGCGATTGTTTCGTTATCTTTTGGTATTGCCGCATTAATAATGAATAGAAAAAAACCAGTGAAAACTTTTGAAATAATAGGTATTGTTGTTTCTTGCTTAGATATTTTACTACTAATAGGTATAATAACGGCTATTGCAAACTATTTTAATAATTTTCCATAAAGAATTATTATATAACCCAAAAGGAGATTAACCTAATGAAATCCGCAATCCTCTTTTCCGGCCAAGGCTCGCAAGTTCCGGGCATGGGAAAAGAAATATATGAAACTTCCCCCATCGCGCGTGAAATATTTGATCAAGCCGGTGATGAAATAAAGCATTTGTGTTTCGACGCCACCCAAGAAGAATTAAACCAAACTTATAACACCCAAATTTCCGTTTTCACTCTCTCAATCGCCAAATTCCAAGATTTTCTCCATAACGATGAGCGTGATATTGATAGCATAGCTGGCTTCAGCTTAGGCGAATGCACGGCCATGGTAGCCGCCGGCGTTTTCTCTTTCGAAGAAGGCTTAGAATTCGTAAAAAAACGAGCCTCCCTCATGCAGCAAGTGGCAGAGTCTACCCCCCAAGGCATGCTCGCCGTTTTAGGCATGGATCTTGCTGATCTTCTCGAGGCAATCAACCAAAGCAGAGGTACAAATGTCCTAGATGCAGTAAACTTCAATTGCCCCGGTCAAACCGTTGTTGCCGGTGAAAACATCGCTCTAGATAGGCTTTCCGCAGATTTAACCAACCGCGGCATGAAAAATGTCCGCCTTCCGGTAAATATCGCCGGGCACACTTCGCTTATGAACTCTGTCAGCGAAGAATTAAAAAAAGAACTTCACAATATGCATATAAACAAACCTGAAATGCCAATTATTTCAAACACAACCGGCCGCCCATATGAGTTTGAAACACTAAAAAAAACTCTCGCCCAACAAGTTTGCAATCCTGTCCAATGGGAAACCTCAATAAGGTATCTGCTTGACATTGATATAGAAGACTTTATAGAAATAGGAGTGGGAATCACCCTAACTGGCTTTATGAAAAGAATTCGAAAGGAGTACGAACAATGATATTAGAAGGTAAAATAGCTATTGTAACCGGCGCATCCCAAGGCATCGGCGCCGCTATCGCCAAAGAACTAAAGTCAAATGGAGCAATAATTGAGGATATATCTTTTCCCGCTTATGATGTTTCAAATCCGGAATCTTGCGAAAAATTTGTAAATCAAGTTATGGAAAAACATGGCAAAATCGATATTTTAGTGAATAATGCCGGCATAACTCGTGATAAGCTTTTACTTAAAATGAGCAAAGAAGATTTTGATGCAGTTCTAGATGTAAACCTTGGCGGCGTTTTCAATATGACCAAATTTGTAACTCCGCACATGATGAAAGAGAGAGAAGGCAAAATAATAAATATCACTTCAATCATCGGCCTGATTGGCGGTGCCGGTCAAGGCAACTATTCTGCCAGCAAAGCCGCAATAATCGGCTTCACCAAATCCATGGCACGCGAGCTTGGCAGCCGCAACATAACCGTCAATGCCATCGCTCCCGGCTATATCCAAACTGCAATGACGGACGTTCTCCCAGAAGATATAAAAGAAGAATATGCAAAACGCATCCCATTGCGAAGAATGGGGCAACCTTCAGATGTTGCAAAAGCTGTTGGCTTTCTTGCCAGCCCTAATGCTGATTATATCACCGCCCAAGTATTGGTAGTTGACGGTGGTTTGATATAAATAAAAAGAAATGCGAAGCATTTCAACAATCCCTAACCCCTAAAACCTAACCCCTAATCCCTAAACGAACGGAGTGAGTTTTTGAGTAGAGTAGTAATAACAGGCATGGGAGCCGTAACCCCCATAGGCCAAAACGTGGAAACCTTTTGGGAAAATGCCAAAGCCGGAAAATTAGGTATTTCTCAAATCGAACAAATCGATACATCAGATTGTAAGGTAAAAATAGCAGGCGAAGTTAAAAATTTCGACCCGCTAGTTGCCATGGATCCAAAAGAA
>Ga0123357_10011141_pt1 | contig 11500 bp, 1 predicted proteins | sample TergutEmb28metaG_FD_89873 | JGI IMG/M metagenome (GOLD analysis project Ga0123357, IMG submission 89873) | Embiratermes neotenicus P4 segment gut microbial communities from Petit-Saut dam, French Guiana - Emb289 P4 | ecosystem: Host-associated > Arthropoda: Insects > Digestive system > Gut ...
AGATGCCACTTATTATTTTATTGTACTTCTTATAGGCTCAACATGTTTCGAGCATTACTATGCCCATCATCAGGAGCTCGCGATTATGATGTTTATTACCAAATTGGGCGTGTCTTTTTGGTTTACTGTTTGTTGGAGGCAAGGTGCAGTTGCACAAGTTGTGCTTTAGCCTGCAGCCCGGACACTACTCCAGCCTAACCGCGCCTAACCTCCAACATGCAGCAAACCAAGGACGAAACGAAAAATGTGATAATCAACATTATAGTCGCGAGCCCCTGATAAAGGGCACAGTAATGCCCGAAATATTTTGAGTCTATAAGAAGTACAATAAAATAATAAGTGGCATCTAGTTGGAGTTTTATTCTTCAAAGAGGAAGATATTTAGACTTAAGAAGGAAATGGTAACAAGAGGTTGAAGGAAACATTATTATCAGGAACATCACGGTTTGTACTCCTCACCAAATATTCGGTGATACAAACCGGGAGAATGAGAAGGAAGAGGAAAGTACGGGGAAGAATAGAAATGCAGGTAGGGATTTGGGAAGGAAACCACTTGTAAAAACGGGAACATTATATTCAAGCGGATCTTAAATAAATACGACGGAACACAGTAGAGTGGATTCATCTGGCTCATAGGTAGGAACCCGTGGTGTGCTCTGGTGAAGACGGTAATAAAATTTCGGGCTCCATAAAATACGAGAAATTTATTGAACCACACGTGGAACTCTTACAATTCCAAGAGGGACGATTTGGCATTCAAGGTTCATAAGCAAAAAAGAGGCCCCAAGGAGGTTGAGAATTAATATAACTATACCTGTACATCTATAATAATACCTGTACAGAAAAACAAAACCTGTAAAACTATATCTATAACTATACAGATATAACTACACCTGTACAGTTATAAAAATAACTGTAGAGCTAAAACTAAAACTGTACAGCTATAAATATACCTGTAAAGTTATATCTGTACCTGTACAGCTTTAACTATAACTCTAAAACTATATCTATGCCTCTACAGTTATAACTATACCTCTACAGCTATAATTATAAATGCACAGATATAACTAAACCTGTACAACGATAATTATACACGTAAAGTTTTAACCATACCTGTACAGCTATAAATATACCCGTACAGATTTAACTATACGTGTAAAGCTATAACTATAATTGTACAACTATAACTACACCTGTACAGATATAATAATACCTGTAAAACTATAATAATAACTGTACAGCTATAACTATATCTGTACAACTATAACTACACCTGTACAGCTATAATTATACCTGTAAAGATATAATAAGAGCTGTACAGCTATAACAATACCTGTACAGCTATAACTAAACCTGTACAGCTATAATTATAACTGTAAAGTTATAACTATACCTGTAAAGCTATAACTATACCTGTACATCTATAACTATACATGTACAACTATTACTACACCTTTACAAATATAACTATACCCCTACAGTTTTAACAATAACTGTACAGCTATAACTATAACTGTAAAGCTATAACAATACCTGTACAGCTATAACTATAACTGTACAGCTATAATTATACCAGTAAAGCTATAACTATACCTGTAAAGCCATAACTATACCTGTACAACTATAACTATACCTGTACAACTATAATTAAACCTGTACACCTATAATAATACCCGTACAGTTTTAACAATACCTGTACAGCAATAACTCTAAATGTAAACCTATAACGATACTTGTACAGCTATAACTATACCCGTAAAGCTATAACAATACCTGTACATTTATAACTACACTTGTACAGGTATAATTATATCTGTAAAGTTATAATAATAACTGTAGAGCTATAACTATACCTGTACAACTATAATTATACCTGTACAATTATAACTACACCTGTACAGCTACAATTACACCCGTAAAGCTATAACAATACCTGTACAAATATAACTACACCTGTACAACTATAATTATACCTGTAAAGCTATTACAATACCTGTGCAGCTTAATTATACCTGCACAACTTTCACTATACCTGTAAAGATATAACTATACCTGTACAAATATAACTACACCTGTACAGCTATAATTATTCCTGTAAAGCTACAACAATACCTGTACAGCTATAAGTATAACTGTACAACTATAACTATACCATTACAGCTATAAATATACCTGTACAGCTATAACTATACCTGTACAGTTATAACTATACCTGTACAGCTATATTTATACCTGTACAAATATAACTATACCCGTACAGATTTAACTATACCTGTACAGCTATAACTATACCTGTACAGATGTAACTATACCTGTACAGTTATAATTATACCTGTAGAGCTATAATTATACCTTACAAATAAAACTATATCCGTACAGTTTTAACTAAACCTGTACAACTATAACTATACCTGTAAATCTATAAATATACCTGTACAGCTATAACTATAACTGTACAACTATAACTATACCATTACAGCTATAAATATACCTGTACAGCTATATCTATACCTGTACAGTTATAACTATACCTGTACAGCTATATTTATACCTGTACAAATATAACTATACCCGTACAGTTTTAATTATACCTGTACAGCTATAACTATACCTGTACAGATATAACTATACCTGTACAGTTATAATTATACCTGTAGAGCTATAATTATACCTTACAAATATAACTATATCCGTACAGTTTTAACTATACCTGTACAATTATAACTATACCTGTAAATCTATAAATATACCTGTACAGCTATAACTATACATGTAAAGCTATAACTATACCTGTACAGCCACAATTATAACTGTAAAATTATTACTATACCTCTAAAATAATAACTAAAACTTTACAGCTATAATTATACCTGTACAAATATAAATATACCCGTACAGTTTTAACTATACCTGTACAACTATAACTATACCTTTAAATCTTTAACTATACCTGTACAGCTATAACTATACCTGTAAAAATATACCCATACCTGTACAACTATAACTATACCTGTACAGCTATAACTATACCTGTACAACTATAACTTTACCTGTACAGCTGTAACAATACCTGTACAAATATAACAAAACCGTACAGCTATAACTATACCTGTACATCTCTAATTATGCCTTTAGATTTATAACTATACCCGTAGAATTATAACTAAACCTGTAAAGCTATATCTCTACCTGTACAGCTATAACTGTACAGATATAAGTATACCTGTAAAGCTCCATCTATACCTGTAAAGCTACAACTACACCTGTACAGCTATAACTATACCTGTCCAGCTATAATTATTCCTGTACAGCTATAACAATACCTGTACAACTCTATCTATACCTGTACATCTATAACTATACACGTACAGCTATAACACTACTGTACATTTATAACTATACCTGTACAGCTATAACAATACCTGTACAGCTATAACTATACCTCTACAGCAATAATTATACGTGTACAGCTATAACTAAACCTTTAAATCTATAACTATGCCTGTACAGCTATAACAATACCTGTACAATTCTAACTCTACCTGTACATCTATAATTAATCTTGTACAGCTATAACTATTTCTGTACAGCTATAACTCTACCTGTAAAACTATAACTATACCTGTACAGATATAACTATTCCTGTACAGCTATAACAATACCTGTACTACTCTAACTATACCTGTACATCTATAAATATACCTGTACATCTATAACTATACTGTACAAATATAAGTATTCCTGTACAGCTATAACAATACCTGTAAAACTCTAACTATACCTGTACATCTATAACTACACCCGTACAGCTATAACAATACTGTACATTTATAACTATACTTGTACAGCTATAACTATACCTGTACAACTATAACTATACCTGTACGTCTGTAACTATACCTGTACAGCTATAACTATTCCTGTACAGGTATAACAATACCTGTACATTTATAACTCTACCTGTACAGCTATAACAATACCTGTAAAACTCTAACTATACCCCTACAGCTATAACTATACTTGAACAGCTATAACTATACCTGTAAATCTATAACTATTCCTGTACAGCTATAACAATACCTGTACAACTCTAACTATACCTGTACATCTTTAACTATACCCGTACAGCTATAACAATGCTGTACATTTATAACTATACCTTTACAGCTATAACTATACCTGTACAGCTATAACTACACCTGTACATCTATAACTATTCCTGTGCAGCTATAATAATACCTGTACAACTCTAACTATACCTGTACAGCTATAACTATACCCCTACAGCTATAACTATACCCGTACAGCTATAACTATACCTGTACACCTATAACTATTCCTGTAAAGCTATAACAATACCTGTACATTTATAACTATACCTTTACAGCTTTAACTATGCCTGTACAACTCTAACTACACCTGTGCAGTTATAACTATACCTGTAAATCTATAACAATACCTGTTCAGCTATAACTATACACGTACATCTATAACTATACCTCTACAGTTATAACTATACCCGTATAGCTATAACTATACCTGTACAGCGATAACTATACCTGTACAGCTTTAACTATTACCGTACAGCTATAACTATACCTCTACAATTATAATTATACCTATACAGCTATAACTATACCTCTAAAGCTTTAGATATACCCGTAAAGCTATAACTATACCTGTACAACTTTAATTATACCTGTACAGCTATAACTATACCTGTACAGCTATAGCTATACCCGTACTGCTATAACTATACCTGTACTGCTATAACTATACCTCTACAGCTATAGCTATACCCGTACAGCTATAACTATGCCCCTACAGCTTTAACTATACCTGTACAGCTATAACTATACCTGTACAATTATAACTATACCTGTACAGCTATAACTATACCCCTACAGCTTTAACTATACCTGTACAGCTCTAACTATACCTGTACAACTATAACTATACCTGTACAGCTCTAACTATACCTCTACAGCTATAGCTATACCCGTACAGCTATAACTATACCTGTACAGCTATAACTATACCTATACAGCTATAACTATACCTGTACAGCTATAACCGTACCTCTACTGCTATAACTATACCTGTACAGCTATATCTATACCCCTACAGCTTTAACTATACCTGTGCAGCTATAACTATACCTGTACATTTATAACTATACCTCTACATCTCTAACTATACCCGTACAGCTCTAACTATACCTGTACAGCTATAACTATACCCCTACAGCTATATCTATACCTGTACCGCTATAACTATACCTGTACATATATAACTATACCCGTACAGCTATAACTGTAACTCTACATCTATAACTATTCCCGTACAACTATAACTATACCTATACACCTATAAGTACACTCCTACAGCTTTAACAATACCCGTACATGTATAACTATACCCGTACAGCTGTAACTGTACCTGTACATCTATAGCTATACCTGTACTCCCTCACTGTCATCATGGCATGACATGAGGACATCTTTTCCAGTAACTATATAGCTTCGAATACATTCAACAAGCATCACAACCATTCTTGAGTCCGGGTGTCTACCGGAAGTCAATACAACACTCCCAGGAACATTAAACATAAGACCAGTTTTATTTAGAAGAAGTTCAAGCCGAAATTCAAACCTCGTGTCTTCCGAAAGGAATATGCACTGCACCGCGACGTTGGACTGATAATACCTTATGCTATACAAGGTACGTTGTGCTTCTAGACCGAACGTACCTGGTGACTAACCAGCACATTTACAACAACCAATAACTGACTGACTGTCCAATTTATTAACAGTCAAAACGAGGTCTAATTGACAGACATGGCAGAACAGTCTACAATCCTTTATCTGACGAGGAACATATTAGTCCTTGCAGCAGCCGAACGTCCATAACTACAATCTGGCATTTTATTGCAACCTATTTCACGTATTTACGAGATCAATTGTTCGTAGTATTCCGCGTTGTTCTACATTACAATCTGTCAATTTAAGAAAACTTTAGCAATATATTTTGTGGAATTGGCTAACGGCCAATTTGTATAATCTGAGAGGATCTGGCACAATGTTAAAAACGACACTCTTGCACATCATTTCAGTTTATGATGTCTTACTGACTGTGCATCTCATTATATTCTTATTAATTAGACAACTTAACGCACAAAATTTGGTTTTATAATAAGTTTATTATATACCTCTACATGTTTCGAGCACTATGTGCTCATCATCAGGAGGTCACATTGTATTATACAGCATCTGGTATCATCACACTCTGTAGGTGGCCGTCCGGTGCACAGGTTGAGATAATCCTCTATCACCTACAGAGTATGACGATACCAGATGCTCTATAATACAATTTTGACCTCCTGATAATGAGCACATAGTGCTCGAAACATGTAGAGTTATATAATAAACTTATTATAAAACAAGATTTTGTGCATTAAGTTGGTTAATTACTAAGATCATCTCAGATGTTTAAAAACACTTCTCCAGAAGTTTGACCACAGATTTCGAAGGGGAAAAATGAAGAAAAGAGGACATAAAACAGGCCTCTGCAACTCTGATTTTTCTTAGACACTGTAAAGTATTGTAGGTACACAGAATGCACACAAATTAACTTCACAAATTTACTGTAAAATAAACAATCATAAAAGCTAAAAAAAGAAAGCCGTTTGGATCATTTATGAGGTACACTCATGCAGTTTATCTGTTTCTTTAAGTACAAAATATATAAGCACTATCTTTTACACATAGAACGCCTGAAATTATGACTCCCTTTGTGAAAAATTCCAACATGAAATTTCCAAAAGAAGCAAAAATGAAAACACACACACACACACAACTTCTCCAACTTGAAAGTGCTGAGACTGAACGACCTTGGTCACCGTAGTTGTGCTGCGCCACGGAGGTCCCTAACGCGCATTCTTTCCGCACACCTAACACAATTCCTACCGAAAATGACACACGCCCTTTTAAATAAGATACCAAATTCTGGTCTCAAATCGCTGATGTTGGACTTGAGCATAACCGGCCAAGTGGATATCGCCGTCTTTTTAGAACACAAATGGCCTATCATGCCATCGTTTAAGACCCACGTCAGACATTCACCTTTGAGCACTCTCTCATGTTTTTTTGTACAACGCGAGGAAGTCTTCAAACACAAATGTTTATATATTAATATTTTTTCTTCCCTGACACAAACGTTTCTTCGTATGAGAAAATATGTGAAGACACATGACTTTTGGGACGTCCAGCGCCGTGTACTGGTAAATTTTTACCGAGGACTCAACGCAGATTAGAGCCTTTGTTTCAGGATGAAGCAGCCGAAGAATTGTTGGACTTGAATCCGTATCAGCACCACTATGAGAAACTAAAGTCTCGAATAACATGGTTTATTTAAGAAATCAGTGCTCCTCGGACAGTACCTAAATTATGTAAATTACAAGTGTAACTTAGCTACAGCTTATGAGTTCCTCTCACAGATGTCGAAAATTCTGTTAGTGTATCTTGTTTCTGTTATTGTATTATAAGTGAAAGGTAAATGCTCAGCTGTCCCTGTACACGCCATGAATGTTTGAAACGGAACTGGAGGTGTAGTTCCACTCTTTAATAATCTCGGCACTAATGAAGGTGAGTAGTCAGACTCGAGTCCTGGCTGCTGTACTCCAGAAACCAGCTCCAGGTTTCCAGTGAACCGGAGGCTGGGTGGGCCAAAGAGTCGGCCTAAGTAATTCTGGACAAGAGATTTAATGACAGTTTGTGTACCGTCTGTGAACGAACCATGTCACGCCATCCTTTAGTCTCTCGCGATTACCGTTGTTCTTACTTACTTCTTCTTGAGAAGCTAACCGGTTCGCGGCTAGTCAAGAAATTCCCCGCATTTTACGGAACCACAAGGTTTATTACTGCGTTTACAAGTGACCGCTACCTGTCCCTATCCACAGCTAGATCAATCCAGTCTATGCCCCATCCCACTTGCTGAAGGTCCATTTTTAATGTCATCTTCCCATCTACGCCTGCGTCTTCCAAGTGGTTTCTTTACTTTAGGTTTTCCCACCAAAACCCCGTATGCACCTCTTCTCTCCCATGCGTGCTACATGCCCCGCCCAACAATTTCTTCACGATTTGATCATCCGAATAATATTTGGTGACGAATACAGATCATTTAGCTCCTCGTTACATAATTTTCTCCAATCCTCCCCGTCATCCCGCCCCTCTCAGGTCCAAATATCTTCCTCAGCACCCTACTCTCACACACCCACAGCCTATGTTCCTCCCTCAATGTCAGGGACCATGTTTCACACCCACACAAAACAAAAGGCAAAATTACAGTTCTGTGTATCTTAATCTTTATATTTTGTTAGCACACTGGAAGACAAAACATTCTGCACCGAATTCTCCTTCCCACTGCTCAGGCCTTACCAAAGGATCAGTCCACATTCGACGCACATGTATCCGTTTCGTGGCAAGGTCAGTTTTTACGGCGAGGATTTGTTAACACCTCGCCTAACAACCAAGCTGTAGGGTCACCCCTTGTCGGCTGTCCGCCACCGCGAAACTATTTCAACTTTTGTAGGCATTTTCCTTTAAATAAGCCACAAATAAATATAACCTATGACGTGTAGTTTCTATGTAGGTCTGTACGGCACATCCTTCGAGCAACTTGAGGCTGTGCGTAAAGTGGCACGTTTCATCAGATCACCCACGTACGGAACCACGTACAGTATCTATCACTTGAGGATCCAGGTTTTGAAAAAGAAAGTACTACGTTCTTTCGAAAAGTCAGGAATCTCCAACCCAGCGACATGCCCATACATCCCATAATAAGAGGGTGAGTCACATGGAAACCTTAAATATGTTTTATCTCGCAATTTACTGAACACAAAAGGTACAAATTGACTTCATTTTTCTACGTAATATCGTACTGCCACCTGTCGGCCACACTTCAAACCATGAGTATCATTGTTGAAACTTACAAGACAAACGAGCTGTGGTTCGAATTTTTATCGCACTTTTAAGGTTTTCATTTGACTCTCCCTCGTGTATGGATCACCAAAAACACCGCTGTGGGAAACTGAAATCTCGCGGGTTCATTAATTGTTGCTACGGTATTCATTTAATTTTGTAACACAACCGTATGAAGGTTGTACCGGACACTGTACGAGTGGCAATTCACTTTCTCCTGTCACATGTACTTCAACTACTAATTTGCAAATCAGAGATACGATTCTGTAGACTTCTGTGCAGCCACTGCAGCTTTCTGTTATTGTGTTTCGAAGTGCGTATTTCGTACCTTTAAAGCGCCCTATACACTCTCAGTTAAACTGCGCGATTTTACTGTGTGACGTCATAACTGATGGAAAAACGAATAAACTGCGCAGTTTTGACAGGCAATAGAGCAGGCACCACAATGGCATCATCTCAAGTCACATCCGTTTCTAGCAGTTCATTCAGTAGATGAGCACCGCATGATATATTCCTTTTCAAACACCACTTCTTACTCCACATTTTATGCTTTCTTTTCTTCTTTTCGAATAACATTATGGCCGATGTGGCTAGCAAATAGCAAACGACAGCCTTGTTTTTATCCACCATATTCACACGCACAAGAAGACACACGGAATTGACAAAAAAAAACTGACAAACCTGATGGGAATCCTGTGCTGTGCTAGAGAAAATTCAGTTCAGTTTTTCGTGCAGTTTTTTACACAGTTAAATTGCACAGTTTAACTTAGAGTGTGTGGGGCCCTAAACCCTTTAAACGCCGAGTTAAATCCCACCTGCCATTTGCTGGCATTATTAGGAGCTCACCATATTCTCCACATTAGCAGGATAAGGGTTAATGATCGGGTTCGATACCTGGTAACAACAGTAACATTTATCTCCACAGTCACTTGCAGACCACTTTTCAGCCTCTCATATTCTTCTTTCGAATGTGTAGGACTGCAAAACTGACAGCTTACGTCATTCCAGCGAAAAAAATAAGAACGCGAGGACACTTACCTCCATTCAGATTTATACTTACTTTACCGCTTATAAACTTTACGGGGTGAAAACACAATTATTTAGATGAAGAACACGCAGCACAGACGACGGCCATCCTGTACTATGGATCTACATGGCTAGAAAACTGTTGAACAAAATGTCACCCTCCGACTACTGCACAAATATTTTGGGGTGTTATTGGTGGCGACAGGTCCAGTACCGCTTCGTTGAAAGCAGACAGTGTTCATGCCAGTATCAAATCGTTGTGTAATTGTGACACGTTCACTAACCAGTAGAGTGAAGCAGCAGACATTACAATTCAGTGACGCCGTGGAATGCAGGATCGAATATTTATTCCGACATTTCACTGTGTATTTTGTGAACCGCCGACTGTGTTGTGGGGTTTATGCGTAACCCAGAATCGTGGCCTACCTCTGCTTATGTACACATTCGAGTTCAAATGAGTACCATTACAATCGTATAATTGCTTCAAACAACCCGAAATATATATTTTTTTATATTTTGCTGACCGTGCATTTCACCAAAGTCTTGTAGCTGACCAACTTAATGCACAAATTAGTTTTTTTTATAATAAGTCTATTATATTCCTCTACATGTTTCGAGCACTGTTGTGCTGTAGGTGGCCGTCCGATGTGCACCGGACAGCCACCTACAGAGTGTGATGATACCAGATGCTGCATAATACTATTTGACCTCCTGATGATGAGCACAACAGTATTCGAAACATGTAGAGGAATATAATAAACTTATTATAAAACAAGAATTTGTGCATTAAGTTGGTCAATTGGTAAGATTAACCCGAAATATATTATATAAAAGAATTTCTCATCATGTAATTTTATAAATATTAAGTCAACGTCTCATTTTCCTCAATACGGTAATGACAGAAACGCCTTGCCACAAATATTCAGTAAGTTCGGAAACAGTCGTACCAAATCGTACGATCTGCTTGTGCCTTAAATATACACACAGGACGGTGTGGAGTCACACTGACTGTTACAGCACGCGAGTGATGAAGTCCCACTTCGATTTCAAGGACCTATTAGCCAGGTCTCAGTTACAAAAGCTAAAATGAAAGACGGATTAACTAACTTGACGATCACACTTACATTTACCTACAACTTCAACGTACTGAATCATTTTTCAATCCCTACAGCTAATGGAGTTTATAAAATTACTAATTCCAAAAGCACATGGAATTCTGTGCTATCAAAATCGGTGCATGAAAATGGAAACATTTTGGAAATTAGAAACGTAACCGCCACAGCGCATGTCCGGCAATCTCACTTACGTGACCTGGAATTTACGTCATGTACAGCACTTTCCCCAGTGTAAAGAAGTTAATTACAAATCAGCCGGACCAACAGACCAACAGACCAACAGACCAACAGACCAACAGACCAACAGACCAACAGACCAACAGACCAACAGACCAACAGACCAACAGACCAACAGACCAACAGACCAACAGACCAACAGAC
>Ga0123357_10011143_pt1 | contig 11500 bp, 4 predicted proteins | sample TergutEmb28metaG_FD_89873 | JGI IMG/M metagenome (GOLD analysis project Ga0123357, IMG submission 89873) | Embiratermes neotenicus P4 segment gut microbial communities from Petit-Saut dam, French Guiana - Emb289 P4 | ecosystem: Host-associated > Arthropoda: Insects > Digestive system > Gut ...
TGATCATATAACTTTAGCTTGAATAACCGGCAGCACTGGATACGTTATTTTATTGCGCAATGCGTAAATTTTCAATATGATATTACCCGAAGTACATATATTTTAGATCTTAAATAACTAAGAACTTGAAAAGAATAGTTCTTCTATATTATAGGAATATAATATTCTTTTAAGCATTTTCATAAAAAAAATTCAGCAGAGAGTTTATTAGGTTGATACAAATTCTGATGTCGAATGGTTGGTGTGAGAGGCCAATTTTTTTCCTGTATGTTTGTAAAACCCGACCTGTATATATTGTGCTTTAATTCTTAAGGTATCACGGAAGGCTCCCTGGCAGCTCAGGCTTTCGTTTTCTTTCTTGCTGGTTTTGAGACGTCTTCAACTGCAATGACGTTCTGTCTGTATGAGCTGTCATTGCACCAAGATATACAGGTTCGTCTTCAGCAAGAGATTGATGTTGTGCTGCAGAAACATGACGGCAAGCTTACATACGAAGCTATTCAGGAGATGGAATATTTAGACAAAGTTGTTTCAGGTAAGGCAAATTCTTTTAATTATATTTATATATATTGTAAACATGACATATTTACCTTCATAACGCTAATTTTACTGTAATATACGTCTTTATTTCAGTGAACTATGCACTCAGTACTGGGTAGTAAGAACAATCAAAATCTTTCTGTTTTTCAAAATCTTTCCTATTGTTCACTCTTTTGTTTTCCTGAGATACAACTTTGTCTGTAATTTTTAGACCATCCGCATCTACATATTTAAATTAGATTCTTCTACACTTATGTCTTTTATTAAATAAGAATTATTTCCTTGATATAAGCTAAATAGAATGGGTAATTTAAGAATTTTTTTTTTCATCTTATTGCGATTAGGAAATTAAGAAAGAAATATCCGGACACCAAGTATAAGTGGAGTATAAGTTAATACAAGTGAAATATTAGTACGGAAACCTGAAGAGTGGAGGTTAACTATTTGACCTAGCACTAGTTACTTGAATAATAATGTCATACATTTACAAAACTAAGGAGTAGGGAAATGGAATGAATTGGTCAGGGTCTGAACCGTGTCCAGGTTGCCTGTTTTGAACAAAAAATAGAAAATTTGTTTTTCTATCAAACATACACATCTTGAAAAACGGAATGACTCTTAGTACTTCATATACCTAATCCCACATCTTGTCACAGAACGAGTCCAATTTAAAACAGCAAAAAATATTAAAGTTTTCCAAATACCGCCCCAAACTAAAATCTTTTTTGTTTGCTTACCTCAAAAACTACATTCTGGGAAGAGCATGAAAGTTCAAAAAAGCATTTCATTCTAGAGTACAGAACTCTTCATGAGTCTAGTTTTTAAAAGTAACAGTGAATTAAGGAATACTGATTTTCTACTAATCAGCCTGAAAGCTTGACATACGAGACTTTATTTAAAGACAAGGCATCATGCTATTAAACTATTCTTTTCAGAGACACTTCGAAAATATCCACCACTTCCCGTGTTAAATCGTGAATGCATCAAGGACTACAAGATACCTGGCACGGACGTTGTTCTGGAGAAGGGAACTGCTACGTTTATTCCTATCTATGCACTTCATCATGACCCCAAGTATTACCCTGAGCCTGAGAGATTTGACCCAGAGCGATTCAATGAAGTTGAAAAGGCGAAGAGACATCAGTACGTGTATTTGCCTTTCGGAGAGGGTCCGAGGATATGCATAGGCAAGTTCGCTGTTTTATATCTTATATTGCAATAACGATAGTGTTAGGAACAACAGAGATTGTCTGTCTTGCATCTCCTTATATAGCAGCATGCTGCTGATTGTAATTTCACAAGGAATTAAATACGTATCCAACGGTGACTTCCACATTACTTGAAGGGTAAAAGTGCTTTTTCGTTAATTACATGATATTTGCATGCTTTGTAACGATAGTGACCCCAAGATCCAAACACGTACAAGAAAAAAACTGGATAAGAAATTTGGAGTTTACAGAAGTCTACAACACACCGCAACACATAGGATGATTCATATTTCTCTATGTTGTAGTACTTAACATTTCCAATATAATTTTATCCTGTCCATTTTAGATTTCGCCAGATTTTAAGAATGCGCAAATCTACGGAGGTTTGATAGCAAAATATATTGCAGGAATGAGGAATGCTTACAAGATGTTAGTTGGAGACAACCTCATCATCTGGACGACATAATGCACGGACAGATGTGACAATAATTTGGCTCTTAGAACAATGATTTTTTAGCAATTGGCCTAGATTCTTCGGACTTTGAATAGGAACACGTGATAGATCTCTCTGAATATAAAAATGAAAGATCTAATTTATTTTTAAAAAATTTTGAGTTGTTGAATATCTTTATCCTGTAATTCAATTGTTCCTTGGAGATAGGTAAGAATTTCTAGCTTCAGGTAATGTTAACCCTCTTTTAAAAAGAAGGCAATTGTATGTAATTTGTAATACTAATGCAAATTACACCTCATTCTTAGAGCTACAATCCGATTAATTTGAGGGTTGTGTGCAATAGTAATTAATTTAGTAACAGATACGTCACCGATACTATTTAAGATTTAAAACATGTTTCATAGCAAATTCTGAACACAGTTTTCCATTCGTAGATTTCAAGAAAGCCTACGAATTGTTGAGGAGGAATTTTTGAAAAATAGAGCCATTTAATTTGGTATCCCCATGAAGCTTCATCAAGGGAAATTTCCATTTAGGTCTAGAAATGCAAAGATTAAGATACTTAAACTGGATTGGAGTATATGTGCTTGTCTAACACAACTATATGACAGTAGATATAGGTAAAGAATTTATTACATAAGGAACAACTAAATGTTTCGGCCCTTTACATTGGCCATCCTCCGGTTGAGAAATGAAAAAAACTTAGTAAGCGCTATAATCGACTTATATGTGTTGTATAAAGTGGGGGGTAAGGGGTGAAGTGGGTACGAGATCTCGCATATATTATGTAGGATGGGTGGTGTGGGTACGTGGGTTCTGCTATTATATGCCATTCTAGGTTAATCTAGTTGGATCTACGGTATCATCTTATGTTTGTAGAGATTTAGCTTATAAATAAACAGGATGCAATTTTTTTATATAAATGTAGTTTCTATAGTTATGGTAGATTCATTGATCTAAGACTATACAAAATAGAGTTCCTACAGTTATAGTGGGTTCAGTGATCTAATCACTTTGTTATAACATTTAATATTATAATACATCAGGTTTGATTTTCGTAATTTGTCAGTTCAGTATCTGAAGTAAAACTATTATAGGATGGACTAAAATTTGAGTAAGGGAAGTAAATTAGCAAGCAATAGTGTGCAAAACAAAATACTCGTAAAAGCAAATTAACTAAATTAAGGTAATATTGAAGTGTTAGATCTGGATGTTTCTCTTCTAGTGCCGTTGAGTCGTGTGAGTTCTGGTTGAAATATTCAAAGAAATAGGACTTCAGATGGTCCAACTTTCTATGTGTAATTAGTTCAATGATGCAGCAATAAACATAAGATTATAAAATCAAGGTGTGATTGCCTGATTAAAGGCCCTAACCTGTGTTTCTGATTGTGAATCACGGCAAAATTCTTAACTGGAATTCGTTTTCATTTCAGGGATGCGGTTTGGACTGATGCAGACCAAAGTTGGATTGGTCTCTATTCTGTCAAAGTACCAGCTAAATGTGAGCAAGAAAACTGCAGTTCCATTGGTGTTGGATACAAAAAACATCATTATGACACCCCTTAGTGGAATGTGGCTTCAAATCAAAAAGCGGGTGTAGTAAAGCATTACAGTATAATGTACCTTTGCAAAAACACAAGAAATTATATTTTATGTTCTTTATTTGTCATCACTAGCTGTGAAATACGTCATTAAGTATGTCAAAGTAAAAGAAGAGGTAAAGTAACCAATTACTGTTATATAAATGAGACAATGTCATGTACAATAATATGGGTGTAATTTTTAAATGATTCTTCTATTAGTCACATAGAATCTGACATAATGTAGCCAGTATAGTCACCAGGATAACTGCCGGACACCCCAGAAATACCGGGTCTACACCATCCGTGTTCCAATTCCAAGCAGGAACAACAATTTCGAGTTTTCCACAGCAATGTTATTGAAGATTCCGTTCTTCTGGGGCATAATAGATTATTATTTATTGAAAATTCAAATGAGCTTAGAGCCTTCATATTCAGCGGTCCAGACGGTCTACAGGAAGGCATTTAACTACTCAACGAAGCTTGGATTTTAAAAAACTTCTTTAAGTCGGTACTGGCGAAAAATTAACAGGACAAAAAGGCGGCTTCCGGGTGAAGTTAAATATTCATAAACACCTTCGGTCGAATTTCAGAATGAGTGGAACCACCGCCTCATTCCCCACTTGGTTTCAACGCCAGGACTAGAAGAACTGTATATTTACTTGCACTTTCCTGTACTCCTGTTAGAATGCATTCAAATAAAATGCTGTCTTCATGTAAATAAAAAATTAGGTTTAAAAAAAACACTATGTAATTTAATATTGTCATTAGTTGAGTACGATGGGGACGGTTTTACTTCTGCTACTTTAGACACGGCAAGTGTCAGAGGTAAGAGTCTGCATTAGCACTACAGCTGGCCTGGAATCAGTGGTGATAAAGAAATTATTTAAGGAAAATTACCAGTTATATCACTGACTGAAAAATTCAGCTTCGCGTTCAAGTGAGTAAAGAATTGTGTTCATTCGTTAGGACAAGTAATTCAAGGGAAACATTTCGAAAGACGAGATTACTCATTGCAAAATTGATTTTACCCCTTCGGTTATCATGCCGCATAGCTGGACTGTGTGGCAGTAGTTTCCCTACAGCAAGGTTTCGGAAATCAATAATAATCTATTTTCATTTAACTTCACTCCGCATTCGAAAGACGGAGTTTCGCAATAGGGTTCAACCCCAATCAAAGAATTGAATTTCCTAAAATTTCACCTTACTGCGTACTATCAGAAAGATGACCGAGTCTTTAGGCAGTCCGAAATCACTGAGTTGTCTGTGTGTGGGCGTAGTTATGTAGCAGAGCACTATTTTTCAAATCTTGAAAAGGAATTCGACTTCTTCAATATAACTTTACGCTCTTAATACTGGTGTAGAAAGAAACTGCTTTGTTAAATCTCTCCTGTCTTTATTCCAAACTCAGCTCCATACATCAAACATAATTAAGTCAAAGAACGCGATAGTGAGAAGTGGGTCATGAAAGAATAAACATTATTTTCAGTGTGCAGAAAATGTAAATTATAGATGCTCCGTGTTAATATTATATAAAGTTGAATACAATACTTTAAGAATCGATTCTTTTGCATTCTTAAACTGTTTATGGACATTAGTCAAAAACATACCAGAATCATTCAATTAATTTCTTACGTTTTTATCCAAAGTGCTGTATATAAATTGTCACATTGAATTTTTAACTTTAATTTTAATATTTAATTTCGTAGGTTTTAATATTCGATAATAAATTTTATAAATTATTTGTATACTTTATTAAGCAATACGCATTGTAATAACAACTTACTTCAGTAAACACATACAATTAAATTCTCCACAGTTCCTAATTACCATAAATCTGCTTGGTTTCTACGACGTCCCTTCCGCCATTCCTGATATGTTCATCCCACTGTCTTCTATTCCAGTTTCTACTTCGTTATTCAATGTATATGCAAATTTATATATTTTCAGGCAGTCCTACTATTATTTATCCATTTCTCTGGTCATATGCGACGAAGCCATTATCGTTGGTATGAGTACCGCAGGTTTTAATGGATGTCCAGAAGGGTACTGACAGGCTTTCAGTGCGATAAACCGGTCAGTTTGGAGATGACAACAAAACAGATATCCTAATTTGAAGTTTCAATTACTTTAAATATTTATGTTCACAACATGGGCCTGATGGCTCAGTCGGTATAGCGACGGTCTATCGAATGGAATCACGTTGTGCGCGAGATATTACACACCTGTCCAGACCAGACCGCGGACCCACCCAAACTAATCTACAAAGCATAATGGGTAATTTTCGATTGTGAAAAGTGGAGATCATAGATCATTGTCATCTAGCGCCGAGGCGAAAGAAAGAGTAAAACTATACCTGTACTCCCCATCTGACACGTTAAAGGGTAAATTGTACTATTTTTAGGCTTGCTGTTTTATAATATTGCTTGATTTGTATTACCATATGGAATTTCTACATAACGAATAAGAAATTTGCTTCCTTTATGTGATGTGTCAAAAATATTCTGCACGCTGCTTTGTGGGGTCGTTATTTCCATCCCGAAAATAAAAATATGTTTTTGGTACTTTATTGTGTACTTAGAACTCTCAGTCCAAAACTGACCTGGAAACCTGCCAAAATAATATAAATATTTTGTGAGGATTTTCCTTCTGTCGCAAAGTGCAGAATACAGAATACAGAATGATTACAGCATTCCAAACATTTGTCCTTTTCTTGTGTACTAAATATATTCCATTTTGCTTGATGAAATCCGATAAATTAAAATGGATTTATCAGATCAATAAAAAACGCTATGTTGTGATTTTCTTCTAAATTAATTTTATCTTCTTGATGAAATAGAATTCACATAAAAGTTTCGGTCTTAGTATTTTAAAACTTATTATCTCTGATATCAAAACTCTTTATCGTTATGGGTTTTTGCATAATGTATTCATTAAAATTATTATGATTAATAAGAGGTAGCAGAATCGTCCTCCGTCTTCGGGCTTACTTCTCAAATATATTGTGAATTGTTTACTTTCTTCTTTAACACAAACTAGAGTAATTCCAAATAACACAGCAGATTCCAAAAACACTTCAGAAACTACATGATGCAAATTATCATCTTGTGTTACCCTAAATATCTTCTGTCACCAGCCATTATTTCTTGCGCAAGTCGTGACTGCCGTAGGAAAGTAAATACAATGCAATTTGGTTGACTCGAATGCCGATATTCGAAAGTACATTTTCGTCCGGTCCGATTCGCTGTAGTCAAAGTCGTTTGTATGTTGGTTACAGTTAAGTACACATTGAGTGCGCTCATGTACTGCTAGCATCAGTATACATTATTTTAGCCCTTTCTGTATTCTTGCTTATTGTTATGTGAATTAAGTATGTATGTTAAGATATCTTAACAACGAATGTTAAAAGAAAGAGAAAGTTTCAGTAATCCGTTTTGTCTGAAATTTTCATACAACCGATGCGGACTCTGTGCGGTTCACCTCGAATTATCGAGATATTACTGAAGTTGTAGAAGATTTTCTGTGACATTCGGAAGAGAAATTACTGTGTAGTCAGGCTGGTCAATGGTCTGTTGGCACAGCACACAGTATACTGTGTTATCACTGCCTGTTAACGGAGTGCTGCCACCGTGTGGGCTGGGGAGGCCTGCGCAATGACGGCTCTTCGTCTGTCGCTGAGAACAGATTTGCGTGCCTTCGGTCACTAGCTCCATCTGTGAACTTAACTGAGAACTGCCACCTGAGTGCATCAGAAGATAAATACCAGTTGTTTTGCTTCCATAATGTTTTAAAACTTGCTACATATTACACTATATCCTGATAAGTGCTTTCGATATAGCAGAAATTTTCAGACTGCTTTGGCTGATGGAATTTTCCAAGAACGAAGTGTGATATGAGACTTTTATTTCGGGTATGTTATTGTATTGTATTTGAAGAAGACAGCTTCATTCAAACGTATCTGATGGCCCTCCTTATCAGCATGCTGGTGTCTCGTGGGTTTTGGAAGAATGCTTTCCTCGGGAATGCTGGGAATTAAATTTTAAATTGGAAAGGATATTCGTTCTCCTGCTGTTTACGTTTGAGTTCATAAACTTCTCATTTACGTCTTGGTTTTGTTGCTATGTGTTAGCGGATCTATGTTTTAAGTTCGAGCACACCTGTAGATTACCTAATATAGAACCGAAGCATTGGTTATTGTGAGTCGGTTTTCTGCCAATGATTATGTTAAGTTTAAATATTTACCCGCTGAAAAAATGTCTAGGCTCAGCTTCAATTAGCTATTGCTTTTAAACATAAATTCGAAACATCATTTAAAGAAAACATATTACAAAGGGAGAAATATCCTTGACCTACGTATGGGAATATTTATTTATCAGGGAAGTGAGGATTATCTTAAGTACGATTCTGTTCCGTTGCGCAAATTTCGGCAGGGTTTCGCGTATGACTATTCCATATATCCAAGTAAAGTTCAATGCAGTTAGTAGACGGAATTGTAACATGTTACTGGACACAGGAACAGGCAGGTAGTTAAGTTATAGATTTTGGAGAATTATGTGGAGGTCTTCGTTTTGTATGTAATCAAAATAGTTTCATTGTTTGGATTCAAAACAAAGCGGCTGTGCTGTTAAGCTCCCAGACATCAGTTTTATAAATAAAGTAGATGACATTTTTGAAGATCAAGATAACCATCTTGGCTGATAATCTTCTTCCCATAAAACAAAGTAGGATATATTATTATTTTTATACAACTTTTGATATTTTTGACTCAACACACTTATCTAAAATATGATTCTACTTAAAAATATTTTCAATTTATTGGGTGCTTTCATATTTTCAATGTAAACACACACCTTAAGTGGGAGTTTAAAGGTCAGAAAGTTTTTAAATAGTTTTACATTAAAACACTTCTAAATTTTTAATATACAAATTAATTTTAACACATTTTCTGTCAACACACCAATGCAGAACTCGTAATATTGTTGTAAAATTGAGATCATAATTATTTTATATGAAAATTTGCTATATGCAACTGTGCCTTCTATGATAAAAATTGTACAGTCGTTCCTGATAATGGCTTGTGGATAAGCCGAGATATGTACCCCTCTAGAAAATACATATTGCCTCCAGAAAAGGAGTTGAGAGAAATATTCCAAATAATTTTTTATTTACTTAGCTAACACGGTTTTTATGACCCCATGAATGTTCAAAATTGTGTAAGGGAAATAAGGAAATCGACTTTGTTTTCCTCTCGTTCTTCATTAGTATATAATTTATACCAAAATAAGCAACGCAAACTGTGGCAGTTCGGTGTACAGAAGACCACAAGCAATTAACCCCATTACAATATACACAGCATTCAGTAAAGTGGTACACGCGTAAAAGAAACATCACAAGCGCCTCTTCCAAACCCTTCCCCCAAAATTACGTCCCTCTCCATTTTGATTGTCACGAAACCCACAAATGTTTAGCAGCATTTTTTTTCTCATTTCTTACTCCAAATTTCACATAAATCTGAGAAAAACTGTAGGGAAAAAAGATAGTAACAGACGATAATCACTGAGCTTATATGTGCGATATCGCCAGAAGAAGTTTTGTGAAAATCTCCAATGAACGATTTCGTCAAAATCGGATGATGTATTTACGAAACAATGGAAGAACTCTTTTAACGTTTTGGTGTAAAATATGGTTAATGCATTATTGTCACGGATGAAACCCTTTTGGTGATTATACGCATTTTTTACGAAAATTTTAAAGTCATTAAACTCCTTAAATTTAAGTTTGTCTCAGTAAGTATTTAACGCCCAGCCAGAGTATTAATATTTAAAAAGTCCACAAAATTTTGGTGATCTTATGAATGTAAATTCAGAACGCAGCTTCCACCGACATGTTTCGGCCATTCATGTGGACATCTTCAAGTTGGTGAGTACAAAATACTATTACAGCTCTGTGTTGTCGGACACGTTATGTCTGTAATTGTATTTTGTACTCACCGAAATCAAGATGGCCACATGAGTGGTAGAAACATATCTGTGGTTATTATTTAGCAAAATTAAATTCATTAACTCAAGTGAATTTGTTCGTCTTTTTAAAAAAATATATACATAAGATTTAATCCACGGAATATGTCACATACGAAACTGCATAACCACAGCTTTCTTAGTACTTCATGATAATTTCTTATAAGGTAACTCCTCGTTCAGGGTCAGGCATGTTTAGGCGAGTTTCCGTACTCGCGAAAAGCGAATATCGGTTTCGTCATCTGTCCATCCGTCTGTCTGTCTGTCTGTTTGTCCGCAGCTCAGAAACATATTATGCACCGTACGTAATGACGTAATTACGAATTATGTTCCCAACTGTACGAAATTTTTCATTTTATTATTCCGTAATAAATATGGGGGAGAATAGGGACGTATAAGGTGTTTTGGTAGGGAAAACTGAAGGAAAGAGAACACTCGGGAGACCCAGGCGTGGAAGGGAGGATAATATTAAGATGGATCTTCAGGAAGTAGGATGTGGGGGTATGGACTGGATGGAGCTGGTTCGACATACGGAAATGTGGCGGGCCCTTGTGAATGCGGTAATGAACATTCGGGATCCCCAAAATGCGGGGAATTACTTGACTAGCTGAAATCCTGTTGCCTTTTCTAGAAGGACTCTGCTCCATGGAGTAAGTAGCGAAGTATTAAGTAATAAATATGATAATAGAAGCTGTAATAGAATCTGAACCACTGAAAAGTCGCTAAGTTCGGTCCCTTTAGTTCATCTCCTTTCACAGAATGTAACACAAATGAACTGAACTTCATATACACGGGTCCATGCTTCGTGAATCGAATTTAATAATTTTCCAACAAGATGCGAATTATTCAGTTTATTACATTTCTGTAGGCAGCTCTACGTGTTTCGGGTGTTGACATGAGTTAGAACTGAACAACGAGAGCGGATGGTAGTACATCCGGTTAATCAATACCAGAATCTGTAATTACAGTTGTACGAGCTACTGATGATGGGCGTCAACACCCGAAACATGTAGAGCTGCCTACAGAATTGTAATAACCTAAATAAGTCGCATCTTGTTGGAAAATTATTAAATTTGAACTGAACTTCATTAATCTGGGGGATTGCCGAGGATTTTCTGCAGAGTAAGTAGTGATGCTCATGACATTACCATGAAAAGACTTATGTTTAGACTCATGTGTATCCTTTATTTTTCCTCACAAGTTTTGAGAGGCGTAAAAATATATCAACAGCGTCATTTACTTTCCAGCACGAATTTAAGGTTTTCAGGCTGTAGCCGAATATTTTTTATGTATTTGTTTGTTATGGATGTTGGCGTCAGTTACGGACGGTTCATAGCCGTACGTTTCGGGTTTAATCTGTCAACGTACGTTCAGAACCGTTGATGATAAGTAGGAAGAGTGTAAGGTAGAGAGATAGATTTAAACGGCGGAACAGTCGGAAGCAGGTAACGGACGCTATCAATGCAGTGCGAAAGCAGTCGCTTACGAAAGTGGTGTTAAGTGTGAGAGTACACAGAAGTGACTGCGTCACTTTCTTAGAAAATGATCTAGTTGTTTACATGGATACACTATTCCAATTTTTATATCGATAATTAAGTGAATAAATAAAACAAACAGAAAAGAAAATAACTACATCTATATGTGATCCGGTGAACCAACCCCGTCTCTCGCCTACCAGACTGAGCACGTCGGAACAACAAA
>Ga0123357_10011144_pt1 | contig 11500 bp, 6 predicted proteins | sample TergutEmb28metaG_FD_89873 | JGI IMG/M metagenome (GOLD analysis project Ga0123357, IMG submission 89873) | Embiratermes neotenicus P4 segment gut microbial communities from Petit-Saut dam, French Guiana - Emb289 P4 | ecosystem: Host-associated > Arthropoda: Insects > Digestive system > Gut ...
AACTCAAAATGTCACAACAGTCAACCTTGCTGTAACAAGTGAGTTTAATTATGATTTGATAATGTTCAAGGAAATTCTGATTAATAAGTTCCATTTATTTCATGAACATTTTCTTTTAATACATTACTTAAATGCAGTAAAATATAAAGCAGTTAAGTTTAATGTTATTCTAGGCTTCGTTTAAATTTGTATATCGAAGGCAAATTATTGTAACGGACTAGTTTCATGGTGAAAAATATAGAGCTTAATCTAATAATAGAATGCTGTTTTAATTTCCTATTCCATTCACATAGCCTTAAAATAAACAAAAATAATTAGAAGTTCGGTTGAGTATACCAGATATCCGCGTAAGGGATTGCGATGCGCTAATCATGCATCTCCCGAACCCACACCCTATGGCGGAACGCGGACTGGTCGACCCAGGTATCGCTTGCGACTGTTGCGCCGAAAATAAGCTAAACACACACACTTACAAAGCATAATCACAGCCAAACAAAACGGACTTTTACCAATACGTGTCGGAAAATGCCAGAATTTACCGACATGGTTTCGTAAAAGCCCGAAATGGAAGCGTTTCCAAGCATTTTTCGGATTTTTACCACCTCACTATGGTAAATGCTAGGACTTACTGGTAAAACCTAGGCTTTACCAATCTTCGGGCTTCTACAGGAACATATATACTGTATCAAAATATTTTTAGCATGAGCAGCCCAAGCTTTCCTGTTTCTTAACGCTCTGGTTGGAGTTGTTTCTTCGGCTGCACTGAAGAGTTCAGCGAAATCGCCTTTCCGTTGTATCCAAAGCTTAAACAACTTATTGCGCTGTAATTATGTTTCCATCCGTAAATAATTGTGCAGATTTTTTAATTGTTTATTGTAAAACATAAAACAGTGAGTACAGATGTAGGAATATATTGGAATATAATATAAATATATATGTATGTATGTATGTATGTATGAACACTAAATACGTAATGTGTAAACTTGGTTAGTCATCTACACTCTACTAAATATTTATTGTAATCGCCCATGGGCACTCAGAAGGGTAGTTTACGTGTCAAACCGCGTGACAGAATTTTATAAATACATGACACTGCTTTATTAAATAGCTCATAACTTCCGGAGCAGCAAGTATTAGACGACAATTTTTTGTGTAATAACAACAAAGTTTCAAGCTACATGATGCCAAAAAAAAAAAAAACCGGATCGGCTCAGATCAACTTTGCAGCTCTACATAATTAATGGACTTCAAATTTTAATTTGACCGACTGTGCGTTGATCAGGGCACAACGAGTGGGAAGATACATTGTGGTTTACTGAGCCGTAAGGTGAAGATGGCTGGCTTCGGCCATGCGGGAATAGGAGGAGAGTACACAGTATCGAGTGAAGAGGTACATGATGCGGACGAGCTCCTATGCCCTTTATTGATAATTGCGCAATAATAACAATAATAATAATAATGATAATAATAATAATAATCGCGAAGTATTTTGGGATATGCATTTCTCGGACTCCGGCCAAGAACGTAAGAGTTTCTTGAAGTGCGATGGAACCGGAGTCCGGACTTTGACCTTTAAACTATTTCAGCGACATGTAGGTTGTTGTGTGGGTCCATGTTTGTTCCTGCCCCAGATAGCAACCAAAGCCACCCGCAAAGAAATAGACTGTACAGCACTGGTTTGTCTTCAGACATCATCAGCGCACCACGTTTCGTGCAAAACAGTAAATTTGCATATACTGGAGAAGTACTAAAAACATCACACCAAGGACATGGGGAATAATGACCATACCTTAATTCACAAATGTCTGGTACACAAACTAACATCCGAAACCACTAATGAAACAACTGGACCAATTTTGTGCTGCATCTCAAATAACAAACAGGCAGTCAAGAATAGACAGATTACGAATTGTGTAGTAGTAATTTGTGGGTGAAGTGCTCGAACCTGCAAGAGCAATTTTCATAAAATAAATAAAAAAAATCCTCCAAGAAAACAAAAACAAACTGAAACCGTTGATGTTAGGAATAAAGTGTACCTATTGTCGCCACCGCAAATAATTATGTTAAAAAAGGCCGAATATACAATAATATCCCGAAATAAAAACAGAAGGCAGAATGGTAATTTTGACCTATTTACTCCAAGACAGAATCTGAATCTGTTATTCCGAAGATCGGGCTCTAAACTTCTTGAATTAAAATGCTAACAACAGTCAACATAATTAGAGACTGAATCAAAACAATAGAAATTTACTGAATGTTTCGTATAAATACGTTTTGCAAAATATTACACCACAAGGAATTAGAAACAGCATTTAGTCAACCTAGCGAAACGAACACAACTTTTCCAGCCATCTGAATCTAAAAATTCTTCATGACACCACTTTTGGCATTTTGTGCGCCTGAGCGACTTTTCGTGGCCTTTGTCACCACAACAAGTTAACAGCAACAAAAGCACTCAGCGTCGTTTTTCTGACTTTTCGTCAGTTTCTATGAGACTCGTCTCCCAATATTCCTCAGTCTGAGGATGGTAACAAACTCTTCTTTTTCTTCCAAAATTATATTGCAAGAGATAAAGTATTGTGTCGTGTCACTGGGACCAGTCTGGTTCTTCTGCAACTGCCTTTTGGAAGAAGATTTTCTGTGTTCTTTGGTCGATTGCCTGTTGAAGCATTCGTCAAATCTGTTGTTGTGAAGAAAGCTTTCCGGGAACAACGGCGTTTCGCTGGCTGTTCGTGGTGTCTGCGATAGTTGTGAGGGACAGACCTAATGTCAGAAGGCAGAACACCTGAAGTACTTGATGAGGTAGCGCAAGTGACAGCACTGGTTATATCCGCGGATTTGTGCTGCTACAGAGAGGCTGTTTTACTAAACACTACGTATTTGGCAGCGATTTTCAAGCAAATCGGTCACATTGTTGCAATGAGTTTGTTCCAGGCAGTCATGTGCATCAAGCACGTGGAGGTTGCTTGGACACCAGGCTAATGTCCGAAACCCATCTACAGCAATGGCAACGGCATTTCTGGTAAGCTTTTCCAGCGAGGCCTGCGATTTGACGGTAACAACTCAGTGTGGGTGGTTTTTCAGCAAAATCTATATTTCCTGTGCGTTCTATGTCTACACAGGCTGGACGAAGGACCGTCCAGAGGTTGAAGTGTATAAGCCAAATGCAAGGGAAGGCAAGAAGCGACTATCCTGTTTTCTCCAGACAGTGTCTATAATCTCGACATTCCTCGTATGTGAACAGCTACCATGTGGTGGCGGAATAATCGTATCATTTTAGATTTCAGAAACAAAAAAAAAAAAAAATTGAAGCTTCCTTTTTGATCCGACCAACTTCGTGACAAGCTGCTACTGAACCTGAGAGGACTTCATCGTGTTGTTCCTACAAACATACGAAGAGGTGGAACGCAACTGCCGGTAGCATACATGCAAGTAACAACAATTACAAGTGAAAACTTTTCTGCTGAAAACAGCCGCTTGCCCTTAAAAGACAGAAATATGCACAGTTGGCGCCGAACGACAGGGTGCTATTTCGCTGTAGTGAGAAATTAACCTATTAATATCCTGCGGCATAAGCTCAAAATGTCGAAAAATGGTGCTACGTTTTCTGCCACAACAGCAAGGGATTGAGTAGATATGTACTGAGGACGTGAAGGCATAAACTTACGCAGTCATTTCCAGCGCTTTTCCTAGCTACACCGAAAATGGAGGGGAAACACAATTTTCTATAGAAAATTCAAATGCCATTCTTCTCGCATTTCGTGTCCTGAGCCCTGATAAATTCCTCTCTCTCATCGGACAATAGCTGACGAGTTCTTCAAGACACTACGGCAACACTAATCTCCTGCACAGTCCCGCGCTTATTAATTTCTCTACCCCTACTTCCTTGCTGTTAACTTCGTCTTTCTGCGGCGTTTTCGGTACTTCAAACAATCATGATGCTCGCTTTGATCTAACTTCCTTACTCTCGAACAGCATTTATGATATTCTGGCATTCGCCTATTTCCCTCTGTCCCACATCTTGGGCTTTCAACGGTTCATATACAATCAAAATACAGAGTAACTATAGAAATGACGCAGCAATCATCATCCCTGGACGATATTGCCATTACGTTCAGGGAGTAATGCTAGCAACATAGCGCAAACCGTAAGGAGGCGCGGATTATGAGCGGTACTTAAATTACACTTCCTGCAAGATGAATCAGGTGTGTGATACGTTACACATTCCGTGCATTTATTAGGTGTACAAAATTTATTAAAAAGGCAAACACGTGCACTTTGGTTTTATGAATGTACTTTTATCATATAGCGACCGACATGTTTCGGCCAATCAGGTGTCCGTCTTCAGGGTGGTAAGTGCAAGAATGCAAATATATGTATAGTGTGTCGGAATCACTCCACAGTTAAAATCATACAGCTTTGGTTACATCTCTATTAAATGGTAAAGGAGTGATGAGTATAAAATATTATAAGTTAAAAAAGTTGTTGTCTGGAATGTGATTCTGTAGAGTGATGTACAGTACATAGCGCGTATATGTGGTGGACTGTGGTGCAGATTGGTGAGCGATGGGGTAGTTTAAACAGAGGACTGTTTGGAGCAGTTCCATCACTCAAAAGAACCACACTCCAGACAGCATTCTTTTAAATTTTATACTCATCACTGTTTTACCATTTAGCCAAATTGCAACCAAAACTACATGATTGTAACTGTGGAGTGATACCGAAACACTTTAAATATATTTTGTATTCTTGCACTTACCACCCTGAAGATGGTCACACGACTGGCCGAAACATGCCGATGATCGCTATACAACAAAATTACATTCATACAACGAAAGTGCATGTGTTTGCCTTCTTAATAAATTTTATGCATCGAATTACGCAATATTTAGAACTTACTTGTGACAGGCGCTTATTTTTAAAACATATCTTTCCTCGCACACAGAAGTTACGAAGAAAACGCTTCCAAATATTTTGATCTTCAAAACGATCCACTTTCAGTCACACTGCAAACTCAACCGAAACGCCAGATTGTGTTTACATCACGTGCTGTATCATGTTCAAGCGTGAGAGTTCACACGTAACCAGCATTAAATCGCAGCTGGGCGATTTAGGAAGAAGTATATCAGGCTCATCTTCCTTACCACAACACGGTTTCATCCAATTAGTATTATCATTAATTCTGTAACGTTAGAGAAAATAATAACATTAACGATAAAACTGGTAGAAGAGCAAACATCAGCCACGATAATGCAATGACACTTCCCATTTTTAACAGTTGGCTCGATAAGTATGTGTGCATGTTAGACTATGGTCTTGTATACACGGGTCAATAACATCAGCTATCATAGCCACAGCATCTTAAAGCAATTACAGGGGAGAGTGGGAACTCAAGAAAAGTTAACTAGCATAAAGAAACAAAGTGAAACCATTCAAATCGCTGTGCAGTAAAAAGTGAAACTGAAGAAACAAACGAAATATATATTACATTTGGAAAGCAGGCCCAATAAAAGTAACGCCAGCACTAAAGTCGCTGGGAAGTTACCCAACAAAGGTCACGCTTCAGGTCACATAGAAAACGCTGACAGCAAGTCAGTAAATTGCTCCAGTAATTAAGTTTCGTGGATTCATATAATAACTGTGTCCAACACCGGCTTTCACTCTCCAAAATGACAGGCAATGAACCCAGCGAACGCAAATAGCTCTGCCCTTCAGGCAAGAACAGTCCGTCCGTAATAGTACTGACAGGCAACCTCGCAACATAGTGGGGGGGAGGCCACAGCCATTGACAATAAGTGCTTTTACTTTACATCAGATACTGTGATGATGACGTAAAGAAAGGGGTTCGAAGGGCGAAGCATGCAAAAGCAGGCGAGAGAATATGAAAAATACGTAAATCATTTTACTTCTACAACATTAAGATAACAGCCCACTCGGACGATAAAGTCGTACACACGATCATAATATTAAAATGGACCTTAAAGACAGAACATATAGGAAGTGAAGGGGCTCATGATACACATAAACTTCGGAAGCCTGAGAATATGGTAATGAATCGTCAGTGTTAACTTACAAACTGTACTTCGTACATAACATCTCCCTACCTAATTTCACATGCATGCTTACTTCAGTTCGTTGACTACTGTCGTCAAACGAAAGCTAAACAAAACCGTCACATGACCACCAAATGAGTATTTTACATTCTCCAGGAAAATCACATTAATAAAACTTTCATCCTTACAACTTCTGTGCTTAGGATATTATAGGCTCCTGCTGCTCCAACCTTGCAAGTTCGCTCGCCTGCCATATTGTATTTGCTGACCGTAGGAAGTAAAACGTACGACGTTATGGTGGTGTAACAGCCATTCAAAGTTTTGTGAAAATCGGTCAAACCTGTTCAAAAGTGCCAAGGGGCATGCAAACAGCTTGAGCTCATAAGTCATCTTTACAGTGAGAAAAGTAATTAGACTAAGAATCTGATTTGTTACAGGAACTGACCTCTCGGGCATTCAGCTTGGTGCCTTAAACACTTTTGCGGGTAAAGGGAAATAAGAGATCCATCCCAGCTGCTATTGCCAGCTTCATCAATCATGGTGGTGACACTTGATACACATGACAACAAAAGTAACATGGTGCTTCACTGCGGGTTACAGGAACTTGGTTCAGCTAACCTCGAGCATAAGCAAATGAAGCAGAAACACAAATATACTGATACACAGGACATTATTCTTGTTTTTAAGCTTTCGCCGTGTTCGAAATGTAATTTGTTCATTTTTGGGTAATTCCCCGGAGTCTGAGTTCTAATTTCCGACGTTTTGGAACTCACTGTCGGTTCCATCTTCATAGGCAGGTGAATTCACCTGCCTATGAAGATGGAACCGACAGTGAGTTCCGAAACGTCGGCAATTAGAACTCAGACGCCGGGGAATTACCCAAAAAGGAACAAATTACACAGGACATTATTCATTTGTGATTATTTAACGATACATATATAAGAGGGAAATCGGTATGCTGTTCAATCGGACCAGTTTTATAATTCGCTTTCCTGTCGGAAAATCTAGACGCATTCCAAGCAGATGCTAGTGTACGAGGGTAAAAAGTGAAACGTGCAGCATTTGTTGCAACTGGCCGAATGTTGATGCAAAACCTTGTGCCGCTGCAAATACCCGAAGAAAACAGCTGTGTAGGAAGGTGTAAAAAATATGACATCCAGCAGAGTAACTTAGTATTTTCCACGCCGATTCCGACATGATTTACAATAGACAGTACTCTAACCTCTCAAAGATGACTGTCATCTGTGTCACCAAATACTGTAGCCGAACTTTGAATAATAACACCCTGCATTATGGGCGAACAGTCACAGATTTTGAGCGAAAAAGGTCAGTATTCTCTATACACATACGCCCATATTTATGGGCGCAATCTTTACAGTTGGCTTGGATGGTGAAGTATGTTAGGAAGACGCGCTATTTATAGACCAAAATGACATGCAGATGCTACAGAAACGTTTACAGACGGAAGGGTTTGGCGACATGCTGCTGGGGTAGTGCCTCATTCTTTCCTTGAGAAACGACTGCAAGGTCGTTAAGAAGCGAAGGACAGAAACCCATATTTTACAAGGATCAAGAACACATGTTGGTGTCGAGCATTCTGAAATTATCTGCATTTTGATTTGGAATAAATTCGGATTATGTCAGCAAGGTTTCCTTTACTTCTGCACAGTAAAATGGAATAACACGTAACTTCTCACTAAATAATAAAACAGGAAGCTTTATTGCCTCAAAGGATGCTGACAGCACAAACCAACTATATGAATCAGAAGAGCGGGACATCTTTGACTGGCTTGCTGTAGTGGCCTAAATCAGCAAGACGTTGCTGGACGCTTTTCTTTACAGCGAGGAACTGTGGAGAAACTTGGTATAATGGACAAACCAAAACTGACATAAAATGCTGATTACTTTGGCTGAACTCCAATATAAACCGACAAAAGAAGTGTTCGCCGAGAGAAGAACTAAAGCCGTGTACTCCAGAACTTCTGTAGAAAAGGATAACTTATTAATATCTTGGCCTGCAGAAAACCTGTTGGGAACTTCATCCCACCAATGGCTATTTTTAAACGGAAAGCATATAGTTTAGAATTTGCAGATGGTTTTCCACAGGGATCGTCCGTCACCATCACTGATTCTGGGCGGATAATTGAAACGCACTTTCATGATCTGGTTACGTCACTTTCAGCCACACAAAGCTGTGAGACCCTACCCCTTACTGTTACATGGCCACGGCTCCCAGAAGGGCTTGCAAGCTGTAGAATTTTGTGAACAAAAACGCAACATTCACGTGTTATGTCTTCCAGACACACTTTCAGCCTTTGGGCAGGTCCTTCTGCAAGTCTCTAAAGTCAAATAATAACGAATGTAACACACTGATGCGGAAACAAAAGGTAAAGTGATCCCGTTATAGGCCCTGTGTGGCCCACAAGGGGGAGGGGGGTAGAGTTATACTCTTCCATGACAGCGGTACTAGAAGGGGATGAGTGGTCAGCAGCACGCCCCGGCCACACTTTACCCTCGGGAAAGACCCGGTACCCATTTTACAGGAGACTGCGTGGGCCCCAGGGTCGGTCTGGACGGGCGGAAAATCTCGTCCCCACCGGAATTCGATCCCGGACCGTCCAGCCCGTAGTCAGTCGCTAAGCCGACTGAGTTAGATGCATAAACAAACATGGGGGGAAAAAAAAAATATTCCGCTAAGGACAAGCAGATTTAAAAAAGAAAAACTGTAGAAGAAACTCTACCGTCATCTTCTTCAGGCTAAACAGAAGGGCACTATCAATATAACAATGAAGACCGTTGAACATTAAGTGGATTCTACCACGTTTAAATACTGTGACACTGTTTCAGACAAAACAGCGTGATATGGTACAATACGAAGGAAGGGCAAGTTGCGTTAGCGTGCTGGGAAAGAGAACAAGTGTTTGCGGAAAATGTCCTAACAAGATGTGCATCAGAATAAAAATATGGGCGATATTGTTATATGTACTTTAAATATATAGTGAAAATACAATAACGACACTGACCCGATTCGTCACATAAGGTGACTGATTCAAACAAGCAAATTACGGTGAACAGGGTCATGGCAGTGGAGTACTTGCAACAGGCATTGCTCAGAAGCGTTTAAGGTTAGATTAATTCCAATTAAATGAATATGCAGCTGAAGTATCGAGCTTAAAAACTGTGCACACGATACCAGATATAAATATTACACAATAAGCTTCACTCTAACTTATCCTAAATATACGAAAAGTCGGTAACCAATTACCAACTACGCCGCGCAACTTTACAGAAGTTAAAAAAAATAAATAAATAAAATAAAATAAAAATAAAAAATAAAAAAAGAGAGTAAAGCAATCCCATTACAGGCCTAGACAGGCCCTGGGGGTTCCAGAAGGCTTAGGCTCCAAGATTTCAAGACAATCGGCACATGAAGGTGGCAACGTTGTCAGCCCTAGGTACCTGCCGCCTTTACTCCCCAGGAAATATTCCTGGTACCCATTCCTGTTAGAGGCTGATTCAACCCCAGGGCCATAGTGCGGCCGGCAGGATTATGTCAATGAAAAATTCCAAAGACACCATCGGGAATCGAACCCGCGAACTTCCGGCTTGTAGCGCAGTACGAGCACCTAAATAACGATGCTGTAGGTAGTTAAGGGTACAACGCGTCGAACGATATAACGATTAGTGATGAATTACAGAATTACATACAAAAGATCTTTAGGGAAGCAGTCATGCCTTAATTTCAAGAACGACCCATCATTATCTAGAGAGACTGAGGAAACCCTCCAAGAACTTCAGCTAAACTAACCGGTAACAAAACGACGACGTGAAGGCAGGAATACATAGCAGGAATGTTAACCACTGAACTGCGACGTTCAATACGAAAACTGTAGTTTTCATCGAACATAATGAATGTGCTCAAATTAACCAGAATGAAGTGAACAGTAAACGTAGCACGCATCACGGAGTTCAGAGAAATATCCGCAAAATCTTAGTCTGGAAACCGACAGACACAAACTGGGAGGCCCAAGCACTGACTGGATGATACTATTAAGACTGGTTTTAAATAAGTACGTTCCTGCAAACAGAGTAATGAAATATGCTCACTTTTTAGCTACATAATAAAATATATCTCCGACTGGCCTTCTGACCTTAGGCCGTGCAGACATTGGAACTGTCAGATTCGTTCCCGTATCCTAAAACAGTTGAAGTCCAATTAGAGCAGAGTTTATTTCATGCCACAAAAACCACTGCTAACATACCGGTATGGCCTAGTCGGTAAAGCAACTGGCTACTGAATGTACAACAGGGGCTCAATTCCCGGCAGGAGCAGTTATATATTTCTCTCGGCCATCACATCTAAAAGTAAAGCGGCCAGAGCGTGAAGATGGCTACTTATTTCCAACAAGGGCCAACAGACAACCATACCACCATTATTACGTAAATATTTATGATCCATCAAAGATGTCATGATAGCAATAAGCCAGGAAATGTTCTCATCTCAGTGTTATGTTCCCACTTGTTTACAAACTATTATTCAAGCACTTCTAGTGGCACGTAGTCAGTGTAGGCAGGTAACAAGTTGAGGTTTTACCTGCTGTGATGGAATGTGTAGTGAATCCCCGCCCAACCTTCACGGCCTTCAGAAGGTCAACGTCAGGTAGACTTGTCACCAGGCAACCGATTGTCCTCCAGGACCTTCCGACTGATTGATGGAAATGACACTCACAACTGACCAAGAAATACCCAGTCTTTTAACGGAACTCATAACAGTGTTCAAAACAACCTGTCACTGACCCTATACAGAACCACGTGAATCCAAACCACACCTTCAACAAAAAAATCAGACATGGCACATCAAACAGTTCTTGTTTGGACCGCGTTACTTTCGGTCAGACATGACATAACTAAGAGCTTGTATTGAATTTTTCTTCCCAGACTTTAGAAATGTATGTTTTTCTTCAAGAACAGCCTGCCACTAAAAGAAAACTGCACATCTCCATACTCGACTACCAACTTATCAGATGGTGTCGGTAACTTGTACACGCGCTTCAGTACCGCTTTTGTACACAATTTTAAACTTTAGAGTTGACACTTCACATTTAATTGCTTTTTATTGTTACATTTTATAACTACTTGTATTTGGTAAGCTTTTCAATACAGTTTTTAATATTTTGCTTAGGCTTCATTTATTGATAAACTTTATAAAATGTTTCATATTTAAATATTTGGGTAGCATTTTAACAAAGGATGGAAGATGTACTTGTGAAATTAAATGTATAATTCCTATGGCTAAAGCTGCATTTAACAAGAAGAGGGCTCTTTTAACTAGCACATTGGACTTGGAATTGAGGAAGAAGCTTGTGAAGTGCTACATTTGGAGCATAGCTTTATATGGTGCTGAAACTTGGACGCTTCGGGCAGTAGATCAGAAACACCTGGAAAGT
>Ga0123357_10011146_pt1 | contig 11500 bp, 4 predicted proteins | sample TergutEmb28metaG_FD_89873 | JGI IMG/M metagenome (GOLD analysis project Ga0123357, IMG submission 89873) | Embiratermes neotenicus P4 segment gut microbial communities from Petit-Saut dam, French Guiana - Emb289 P4 | ecosystem: Host-associated > Arthropoda: Insects > Digestive system > Gut ...
AAGACGGAGATGTTACAATGTTGTGGAATCAAGCAGTACACACAGACAGAGAAGTTACAGCAAATAGGCCAGATATAATAATAAAAAACAAAAAAGAGAAAACATGCACGCTGATAGATGTGGAAATACCCGCAGACAGAAATGTTGTGCAAAAGGAAGCTGAAAAGAAGTTAAAATACAAAAGTTTATGTATAGATATAAAACGAATGTGGAACCTGAAATGTACGAATGTACCAGTAATAACTGGAGCCACTGGAATAGTAACAAGAAGCTTAAAGAAAAATTTGGAAATTGTAACAGGAAAACATTCGATAGATTCACTACAAAAGACAGCTATTCTTGGAACATCACACATAATACGGTTCAAGAGAAGTACCAGGAAGAAAAGGCCTGTGACAAGAGACATCCATATCGTATAATAATAATAATAATAATAATAATAATAATAATAATAACGACAAATTTAACACCTTTAACTGATGCTCCCATCACTGGATACCTAAGTTTCCCACGTGTATATTGCCACCAGTTTTCAAATAAAATTTCTTTTGACTTTCTCATACCTCTCATGCCGACTAATATTAAGTACAACAGCCTTTATGGCATGGACTTTATACAACGGGTTCGGGCAATTTCGAACACGGCAAGGAAACATCGGGATCCATAAAAAAATGGAGAACTGGCTACCAGCTGAGCTACCAAAAGTTTCACAGGAGGATCTCTATTCCATGCAGCTTGCTAGGCCGAGACGGAAGTAGTGAGAACACAGAACATGAGAAACGTGCAGTGATGTCAGCGTAGGTGTCATTTCATAAAGCAGCAAGAATGACGTGTGGTACAAGGTTCAAAGCCTTGTGAATGAAGAGTAAAGTCTTCTGGAACATGATGCCATGTTCTTTGGTAAACTGTTACCGACAATTCAGACTAACTTTCTGACTCCTTCTTCTGTGTAGTTCCAGAAGACAGTCTTACTGGACTACCTTGACAATGGAGGTACTAATCTTCTCTAGTAATTCATCAGACTGGCTATTTGACTACACCCCGTCACTTGCAGATCTCATATGGCTATACCATTTCAATCTAACCGGGTGTGATGGTCAATACGAAAGGATGAAGAAGTAGAAGGTTGTGGGTTCTGACATTCCAAGACACTACAGAAGAACAGAATAGAACTGTCAGTCGAAACAGCTGGGCCTCTAACTGAAACACGAATCGTGTACCGCACCACTAAAAGACACACGCCTTACCGCTGAGGAAACCTGCTTCAGTCACGATTCGAATTAGGACATGCCTGAAGTGGTGTCAGACTTGAAGCACGTTCCGTGTTTGATAGCACAAGTGTCTGCGCGACTCAGGTCACTTTTGCAGATACAAGAAGAAAGCTAAAACACCGAAATGTTTTGAGTCACAGAAAAGAATCGAAAGAAAACGTCGTGTAATGTATGATATTAAGTGGACAAGTATATATTATGTGGGGCGCACACACACACACACACACACAACTTAGTAGTCAGCGTGAGAAAGTATGGATTTCAGTACTGTATTTTGCTAGTTAATGCACGTAAAGTCTTAGCTTAATGTGACTTACATTACATCACAATTTCAATGTCATTGCCCATTATTCCGTATCCGGTTCCGAAATTTAGGATACATTTGTTACAGATCGAGACTACAGTGACCAAGTTCTACTTTGCTTTTCCCAAGAGGGGTATCCAATCTTACAGGCCAGGCAGAAAAATTGACTGTGTAGTGAGTTATGTTCTCAAGAACGCCATGGCGGCGTATAAAAGGCGTGACAGTCAAGAGCCATGCATTCTCATGAAGCTGCAAAAGCTCCAGTTACTTTAAACTTCAGTCAGGACTTCATTAAATTTGGGGAAGGGGTGTTTCTTAAGAAATAATATTACTGTACAAGTTAAAACGACTTTTCAAGAAGACGAGTCCTTAACACCCCTGTTCAGATGAGCCACAGATCTGGCTACCTTAAGACAGTAAAATGTAAAGGTAAAGTGATCCCGTTACAGGCCCGGTGTGGCCCGGAGGGTGGGTAGAGGTATAGCTCTACTCTTCCGTGACCGCAGCACTAGAAGGGGGTGAGTGGTCAGCAGCACGCCCCGGCCGCACTTTACCGCCGGGAAGGACCCGGTAACCATTTTATACGAGGCTGGGTGGGACCTTAAGACGGTACAGTACAAAACGTAAATACAGATAGTGCAGTTGGGAGGGGGTTACCTTATAGAAAAGTGTGTCTGAGTCGAATGCCTCATGGGAAGGAAGCTGTATCTCCGCGCTTAAAGCAATTTGTTTTGTTCTTTCAGCGTTCTTGAATAAAACCAATTAAGTTAAACACATGATTAAGGTAAGATTAAGGTTTCTTCTAAATTTCCACAAAATTTTATGCCCATCTTTGGATAATTACAAAACAAATTCAGGGACAATACCTCAAATTAGGACACGATGGTTTCCTGTTACATTCTCTCCCACTGGTTAGTCATTAGTTAAGTTGTCTTTCGACGCTACTGACAGCGTCTTTAAATGAACCTTAAATCAATAGTAAATATTCAAATAACAGGACTCACAAAGCAGCAACATGACGGTCAAATAACAGTAGCTCATAACTCCGGTGTGTGAAACTTCAGTTGATCTTTGTCGACATTCTATGACATAGCAGTTTTCAAATATTCATTTGTAATTCAAATTGGCTGTATGTTGCTGTCTATATTTGTATTTTCCCAAGCGGAAGGTTAAATTTCAAACCGTATATTAAACAGTATATGGCAGCGCATAATATAGCTGCTCGCTCTCTTACTAATGTAAGCAAAGTGGCTCTACCGGTGATTAAATGTATTAATTGCCGATGAGCTGCTGGCAGCTCGGGCTGTGAACAAAATTAGTGTTCCGTGTTGCCGAAATGTAAATGCGCGAAACATTTTGCGGGTTCTAAACATGAAATCTATGCACAGCGCGAAAATTCTGATTCTTTGGCTTACGTTTGTTTACTAATCCCAAAAACCTCAATAATGACACGAAAAGTGTATGGGGATTACAACGCGTGTTTCATTCCTTTCTGCTAATTCCGCCTGAGGTACTTTTTGCGTTGATAAATCTTTAGCGAGTTGCGACCGACAGTGACGCAGAACCGCACGTATTGTCCATTACAGTTCTCCAGTTTCACCAAAATTCCTAGGCCTGGGGCAATAAACTATACCGAAACTCGCACTTTCATAAAAATCCGATCAGCGGTTGTCGAATTTTGCATGCGGACAAAGAGGAAGGGCCACTGTGCAGCGAATAGGCCCATTCTTAAAAATTATGTTCCCAAATGCGCAATAAATTGTACTGCTCGTTTAGAAACAGATGTGTCAGAATGATTCCGCGTTCAAGTTATCTAAAATGAAAATTCAGGCAAGACACAAATAACGCGACACGGTCCTGGCAAAGATAGTGTGTCATTCTGCACCGAATTGAAGTTTATGCCTCGAAGGGTTGACATAAGTTAATAGAACTTTGCATTATTTACTTTCCGTTACGAGACACTTTTAAGGCTTTACAGCTGACTTTGAAGTACAAGAAAGAAACCTCCTTCTGTTAGAATCTACGTTACCATGGCAACGCAAACTGTTGAAACACCATAAGGTGCTGTCGCATGTCCGGGTACATAACTTTCTTAGGTCTTGTAAAATAGGCCTAATGAAGTAACATCAAAATGTGTGATGATCCTTTCCGATACATCTCGTAAGCAGCATGGGAGGGGTTATTTGTATATGTGTGTTCCACTGCTGCTTAATGATCTGTACTCCTCACCCAATATTTTTCGGGTGATCGAATCGAGAAGAATGAGATGGGCGGAAAATGTAGTGCTTATGGGGGAGAGGAGAGGCGTATACAAGGTTTTGGTGGGGAAACCTGAGGAAAAGAGGCCACTTGGAAGACCCAGGTGTAGATGGGAGGATAATATTAAGGTGGATCTTCAGGAAGTGGGTTGTGGGGGCATGGACTGGATCAAGCTGGCTCAGGATAGGGACGGGTGGCGGGCACTTGTGAATGCGGTAATGAACCTTCGGGTCCTATAAAATGCGGGGAATTTCTTGACTAACTGAAAACCGGTGAGCTTCTCCAGAAAAACTCTGCTCCATGGAGTAAGTAAGTAGGTAAGTAAGTAAGAAAGAAAGTAAGTAAGTAAGAAGTATGCTTCCACTGCTAAAAGTCAATGGGTGTTGAAGTTTTCGAACTACATATTAGATAAAACATCAAGCAATAGCAAGATTGTAAGCATTCAGGGAGGAGGATTCTGTTTCGAGGTTAGAACAAGTCACGCCGTGGAGCAGAGGGTTGTTTGAGAAATTAACAGTCCACGATGTAGTTAAATCCCACATCTTTCATGGAATCCGAAAATTCAGTGCTGCTTTCACCAGAGCTCTTACACGGGATCTTATGCTCAGTCACTTTAATTCTGTTCGCACACTCATAAAATGTCATCTTATAGTTGCCCATTTGGAACCGCGGTGGCACAGTGGTTAAGGTGCTGTGCTACAAATCGGAAGGTCGCTGGTTCGATCCCAGCTTGTGTCATTGGAACTTTCATTGGCATAAAATTCTTCCGATCGCACTATGGTCCTGGGGTCGACTCAGTCTCTAACAGAAATGAGTACCAGGAGCATTTCCTGTGGGTAAAGGCGGCCGGTGCGTAAGGCTGACAACCTTACCACCGTCCTGTGCCGTTGTCATGTAATCTGGGAACCTTAACTTCCTGGAACCCTCTGGGCCACTTCAGGCCTGTAACGGGACTGCTTTACCTTTTTTAGTTATCCATTCATAATTATCTTCCCTTCCATGCCTAGATCTCCCAAGTAGTCTTCTTCCTTTAGGTTAAATTTCACGTGATTGGAAAGATCGACGAACGATGTGGGCGAACTGTTTCTTACTGAGCAAGTCTTGGCTTCAAATGTAGACTCGGAGACAGACTATTTTGAAGGTTTTCCTAGTTTGCCTGTCCCAGTCAAATGCCAGGATATCCGTATTTAGGCTATGACCTCTTCCTTTCACATCCATGCCAAATCGTTAATAATCCTTAAACAAAGCTAGTCACGAAAAGCGTCTTTAAATAAATCATAAATAAGTTAATTTAATAAAACGGAGCAAATTAAACCCGAAATCTCACGATGACTCTCCAAAAACACTCCAGTCCTTACAAGCAACAGAAATATTTTGGCGTGACATGTTATTGAAGAGAGGATGACTAAACAATTACGTTTCAAACACTTACTGTACTTAATACGTTACATCATTTCTCACAAAGAAACCCCGTTGCATGAGTTTCATTCGGTCACAGTGCAGGCCGAGATAAGTGCATGAAGAAATGTTCCATTGATTTTCTAACCCCAATTTCTGAGCCTCTATTTAAAGCAACGGATGATAAATTGAAAACTTATGCATTACAGAAAACGTAAAGTTGGAGACAGAGAAATGAATTAGGTTATCAGCACCCTAATTACAAGAAATATGAAAACTTTGACGCCATCTTAACAAACTTATCCAGTGTCTGCAAAGAATTGTCTCCTCTTTGAGACCCTTAAAGCTTCAAGCTGTAAAACACACAAACACACACACACACACACACACACACACACACATATATATATATATATATATGCCGCATATAATTCTTTCCTGTTTTACAGTAAACGTGCTATGTTTACATTACGAAAGGCAGCATATTAATGTTATTTTATGAAACACTGTTCAATTTGTGAATCGTAAGAAACACGGATATAACATTGTGTGGGATAAAAGCAGTCTGCAAGTGTCGAGGCAAGTGGTGCAAGCATTATCACTATGAGTTACATTCGTGTGTCTCCTTCCGTATCAAGCATTCATTCTTTAATCCTTAAAACGCCGAGTTAAATCCCATCTGCCATCTGCTGGCATTATTAGGAGCTCACCATATTTTCCACGTTATCGAGCTAAGGGTTAATATTACCGAATGTCGCGGTCGAGTGGGTAGCATTCTGGACGGCCCCAGGTTCAAGTCTGTTTCCGAAGATCAACTAACCTACCTCAGGGTCTTTATCGTTTTCACAGTTCCTCTAGACTAACTGCGGGACATTACCTCAATTTTGGACATGAGAGCTTCCTCCCACACCCGTTTCAACGTGTTTTCCCTTACCATCTTATCGTTTGACTCCACGCATTCTGTGTTCCTGACAGCGTTGTCAGATACGTTCATAAATTGATGTTAGTTGTATCCTGCAGCTGCGTCTCGCCCTCTACAGTCCTCAGTCCGTGAGCACTAGATGACCGAATCTATTAATTAATTTATTGGTTAATTAACACATCATAAACAAATACACTCAATAAAACAATGACAAGTATTAAACGATGGGGCACGAAGGGCCTGTTCAACTAAGACCTAGGTGCATCGGGACCGTAAGGGCTCAAACCCAATGCTAATCAATCACTCAATCAAGTATTAAACTCCTACATGTTTCAGTGCCAGGGTGCCATCCTCAGGGATTCTTTTAGAACAAAGTAATAGAAGTCCAATACGCTAATCTAGATACTGAATCGCCCTTACTGGGATGATTAATACATTAAAATTCTAAAATACGTAAATTTGATAAGCACAAAATTAATATGTTGTTATATTGAATATATATGATAGTTTTTCCAGGTACACAATCGTAGCTATTTATATTCTGTATGCAGTATGTGTACAAATATGTGTCTCGATATTTGTGTTCCGAAGAGATATCGTCCAGATGGAGGGTGTAAATTGTGTCGTGTCGGACGGTGTAGTGTACTAGAATTTTAAAAAAAATTGACTGATTCTGTTTCTGCTGCATGACCTCGCTATTCAGTGCGGGTAAGATTTTAGTTTTCAGGATTACCAAACGCAAAATAAATAATTACTTGAGGAAAATCTGTCCTGAGGGGCTGATCAAGAAATTTCTCTTTTATGAAGCGCGAATGTTCATGACCATATTAAGTCCTTTATTTGTCCAACTAATGCACACAAGTTATTATAAAATTGTTAACCAGTTAAAATCATTTAAAATTATAATGGTTGCTCCAACATGTTTCGCTTTACATAAACCATCATCAGGGAGCTCTCAGCCTGTACTTATATGCAGCCACAATACCGATAACTTCAAATAACGATATCTAACCGAAGTCAACATTGTAACTTTAGCGAATCACATGCTGAGAGCTCCCTGCTGATGGTTTATGTAAACCGAAACATGTTGGAGCAACTATTACAATTTTAAATTATTTAACTGTTTAACAATTTTATAACAATTTGTGTGCATTAGTTGGACAAATAAAGGACTTAATACTATCAAGATGCACGGTGCAACTACGAAGAAGTTCATGACCGTGTCCACAACGCCCCGCCACCGGACCCATTTTCTGAGCCAGAATCTTTAATCCTGAATATGTAGGCAGCAGATGTTTCCTACCGGTGCAGCGTGTCGCAGCCCAGAATAGCGTGTAGACATCAGTCCCAACATAATAGTTGGCATAGGAAGACGAATGCCACTACCACATAATGATAACAGAACGACTGCATACACTTTACATCAACGGCAAAAACAAACATGGAAGGTATAGGCTAAAACGCTTTTATAATGTGTTATGAAAAATTTATGTACTAACCACCCTGCTTGCAGAATTTAGCTGCTGAATACTGTGTTTAATGAGTACCACAGATGTAATCTTCTACATACTAGCATTACGGCGTGTAAAGTCCCTGATGATGACACAGATGTGCCGAAACATGAAGCTGTAGTGAAAGATCACACTCTTTAACGTGTTTTAACCTGTGCATTGCGTTGGTTTCACAAATGAATACAATCATTCATGTTTTAGTAAAGCTAAAACTTAAAATTGTAAGGAAAGACAAACAAATTTGACCGCCTTGTAGCTAAAATAGTCAGCTCATACACGTTTAAGGGTACAAATAGCAAACTTGTACTTGTACTTGTATCTATAAATGTTTATCTATCTGGTCCTACATTTCTTTCCTGTTTAATGCACAAAGACAATATGACGTCACCAATATTTGTGTATTTAAATTCATTTAGCCATATTAATATAGCAAGCCTATTAAGTGTAACAGCACTTTTAAGTTCAAGCTGCAAAACACGTTCAGTTCTGTCATCAAACAAGTTAGGAATTTCTTGTGCACTTCTTTTTAAGTTACTGTGGAATTTGCATTTTTGGTCATTTCGGGGGGTTCGAATTGGTGCTGGCCCTTATTTACAGCTATCGCAGTGCAATATCTCTCAGTTCACTTGACCCTTTCCACTTGTGGACTTGGTTGCATGATTACACCTTTCATGTATTTATTTATAACCTGTTGAAAATAGCAATGATGATATTCTTTGTTTGAGACTCTTATATCACCTCCTTTCTGCCTACTTGATTTACCCAGCCAAAGCACAGGTACGGCGCATCTCCCTTGATCCGCAGCACAAGCAACGGACAGAGCGTAATTACAGGTGCACATCGTAATTATAAGTGCTCAGCCTGCTCTGCTCTTATAATTAAGGGGCATTATGTTATGGGAAAAAACGTGAAAAGTCTACTGTCTTTCATTTTAAACAAACAGGCGGCTTGCATAGTTGTTTTCCTGTTTTATAACAAAAATTCACCAATTTTGAAGTCTACCGAAATACTGCTCTATAGTTGATTTTCAACCTGGAAGCGGAATAGCCAAAGTGGCGTTTCCAGTGTTCTTCCACTGCCCGTTAAACAAATATTCGAATGGCACTTGAAAAATTTCATGGCCGTTTCCTTTCAAATCCTTACTAATTCATCATCCACAATATTCCTACAATTCAACTACAGAGAAGCCTGCTTACTAAAAATTTACCATAAATTACGTTCTATGGTTTTCAATCAAAAGAAAATATTGGAAAAGAGAACTAAATTATCTAAATTAGAAAGAACACGTGCAGCTGGCTCATACAAATGTTAATAGGTGAACTGCTGTTAATGCAAGAGAATGCCTTCCGTTAACTGACTTCTGGGATATTCTGAACCGCATATCCACGCTAACTTTAGCACGTGCATGTTAACAGCAGCCGCAGCGTAGCTTCACTGGTTGTGAGCGAATACATCTCGAGGAATCTAACGGTTGCTCATTTAGTGAAGATAGATCCCGTCGTTTGCTAAACCGGAGGCTACCCTGCTGTGATCTGAACAGCCCACCACAGAATTATCTGGATAATTCCAGGCCGCGCGCTCACAACCATTTTAATAACATTCTCCACCTATGTGATCTGTACAATTCGGAGATGGAATCCCGGTGGGGAAAAGATTTTTCGCATCCGTCCAGACCGGCCCTGGGGCCCATCCAGCCTCCTGTGCAACGGGTAACGGGTCTTTCCCGGGGGTAAAGAGGCCGGAGCGTGGCGTTATCACCCACCACATCAAAAGTCGAGGACAAAGAAAGAGTAGAGCTATATCTATACTTCCCCTCTGACCTTCATGGCCGGTTCTAGGCTAAAATTTACTGTATCTATGTGGCGGGAAGTATTAGCCTATACACTAAATGACGAAGTGGTCAAGCAGTCCCTACATCTCACTGTCACATTACACAGAAAATCATAATAGTAACCGTTTGAAACATAATGGTAATTATACATACCACTTGTTTTAACATTATTTTTCCATGGCAGAACAGCCCCTAGTCGTCTGGGCCTCCCCATTATCGAGGCTTCACGATCACACACACACACACCCCTCAGTCGGTAGGACTACTCTGGACGAGTGATCAGCCAGACACAGAGACCTCTACCTGACAACACACAATACTCACAATAGACAGCCACCGATGTCCCCGGCGGGATTCGAACCCACAGTCCCAGCAGGCGAGCGGCCGCAGGCCCAAGCCTTAGACCGATCCGCCACTGGAATTCATTTAACATTACACTAATTACATAAGACCTACACAGTTCATGTGCTACGCTGAATTCGCACAATGAACGGTGATTATTTACAAACATGTTTAACACCCTATAGTAAGCTTTCATCTCCTCTGTTAGAACGCGTCTCTTAACGACCTTGGTTGCGGTACATGACAAGTCTGTCATCGTGCACAATATACTGGTAATTACGATTGGCTTTCAACGTGCTGTTCCCCAGCTGGCAAAATCACGATACAAAAGTAGGCAAAGTTTGCGCTGTTACGTTATACAGATGGTATCAGTGGGGATCGGAAAGGTACTAAGGAACCGATGGAGGTATAAAATCTAGGCGCATAATATTAAAAAAATCAAAATCCTACAATAAAGAAGACGACCCGATTTTGCATTACAAAGATCAACCGGTTTGTAACGCTGTTTAGGGAAACACTAACTCTCTGGCGTTTGTATGATACAAAACACACAAACGCACTATGTGAGGAAATCGCTGAGTTCTTAAATGTTAAAGTAAGTGGTACACGTAGATAAGATTGTGCTTTAAAGAGCTAAATTGTTTATACTGTTGAATATTTCTCAGGAACTAAGTGACTTAACGCTGATAGAGATGCCACTGGTTTCCGCCGCCAAGAAGCCAGCCCGCTTTGCAACAGAACAGACGTGATACAGCATGACATAACTCAGCTTGATTTATCCCACTGATTCTTGTTAGCATCCGCTGGTGAATAAATGAAAGTTCCTCGGCACTGACAACAGTTTTAATCAATAAACATTGGATATATGAATGTGCGTATGTATAAAACATGTAACTGGACTCTATTGTCCTACAACAGGGAGACGAGCCCTTCAATAGGTAATAAAATGTCTGATATAAATCAAGAACAATGCAATAAATCAACATTCGTCCGACATGTAATTGCTTTATGTCCCTGGAAACGTAGTTACAATTTAATATTTTTGCTTTCCGTCCTCCTCAGGAATACCGTCAACGTCGTAGCATTGAATCGGACAGCGCGACAACATAGCCGAATTCACGGAAACAATGCTCTAATCCTCAACTGGGCCGCGCTATGGACGGCAAACTTAACTTCAGAAAGTGCATCACTTTCTTTTTGTGTGTGTGTTGAAATTAATGGTTTCAATACACTCCACATTTAACTGTGAATTGTTAGAAAATAAATAATAAACTTTTCATAGGAATAGTAAGGTATATAAAATATTTAAGAGTTATTCTGGAAAACAGAGGATTGTCGAGTAAATAAACACCCATAATATTATTAAAAAGTAATCAGACTCTTAACAGACCTTGCCAAATCTGTAATCATTACCTCCGATACAGAAGGGAAGATCTGTAAAAATAAAAGTGAGATTCTACGTAAACCCGGAGTGAGATATGGGTTTGGTGGGACAGTTGGGAAAACTGAAAAACAAAAATTACTGTGTATATTTCGTAAGAAAGAGTTCAGGATGTCTAGGTGGGGGCAGTGGCGTAGACACCTGCTGAGGGCCCCCATGCAACACGATAATCGGGAGCCTACTACCCGTGACTCCATAATCAGCACCCCCCCCCCCCCCCC
>Ga0123357_10011147_pt1 | contig 11500 bp, 11 predicted proteins | sample TergutEmb28metaG_FD_89873 | JGI IMG/M metagenome (GOLD analysis project Ga0123357, IMG submission 89873) | Embiratermes neotenicus P4 segment gut microbial communities from Petit-Saut dam, French Guiana - Emb289 P4 | ecosystem: Host-associated > Arthropoda: Insects > Digestive system > Gut ...
GCCTCCAGCGGGGTGGCCTGCCCGCCGGCCCAGTTGGAGGCCCAGCCGTGGGACCACGTCATGCCCGAGTCAGCGATTGGATCCACGCCATTCTTCGCGCCCAGCTGCGCGGCGTTGTCCCCAGAGGTGTCGTAGATCAGCGGCGACAGCCCGTACGCCGCGCGCATCGCGGTCACCGCCTCGACCAACTTTCCGGACGGCGACAAGGTGTCGTAGTCGGCGGGCAGCTGGAACGTGGGGGCGTACCCCTCGATGGTCAGCGCGAGGTTGATGTACTGCGTCATGCAGTCCTCGGTGTAGGGCCACGAGCAGCCCGGCGGCAACGGGTAGTTGCCCTGCGCCGGGGTCGCCGCGACCGGCAACGGCGACGCGTAGGCGACGACCACATAGCCGCGCACCGTCTGGGTCGCGACCTGCTTGCCAATGGTTACCTTGGCGGTGACCGTAACCGCATAGCCACCGGGGCTAGCGGTCGGCTTGCCAGCGAGCGTCCCGGTCGCCGCGTTGTAGGTCACCCCGGCGGGCAACCCGGACACCGTCACCACCGGAGTGGCGGAGCCGGTGGGCACGCTGGTCAGCGCGGTCCCGGCGGGCACAGTCTGACCGGTCACCAGCACCGGGTAGGACTCAGCGGCGCTGATGGCAACCGACGCCTTGACCTCCGGCTGGTAGGTGAAGGTCAACGTCGCGGCCGCGCACGAGCCGTTGGTGAGCACCACGCTGACCGGGCCGGCAGCGTCGGTGGTCGGGATCGGGAACGTCATCGTGGTGGTGGTGTGCGTGGTGTAGTCGAACCAGCCGATCGCGGTGCCGTTCCAAAGCACCCGGGTCGTCGTCGAGGTCCAGCTGACCGAGGTTCCCGATCCGACGGTGGTGTAGGTGGCTGGGATGAACCCGTTGCCGGAGATGGTCACCGTGGTCGGGTCATACTGGCCGGCCGAAGCGGGCGTCACCGCGATGACCGCAGGCAGCGGCGCGCAGGTCGGATCCGGTGGTGGCAGGGTTGGCGCTTGCACGGTGACGGTCCGCGCGCCAGTGACCGCCTGGCGCAGGTACTTCACCTGCGCGACGACGAAGCGGAACTTCGCGCTCGTGCCGTTCGCCACCGCGTTGGTGGCCTTGCTGAACGTTCCGGTCTTGCTCACTGTGGTGGTGGAGACGTTGGCCCAGGCGGTGCCGTTGAGCCGTTGCAGCGTCACCTTGGTCCCGGCCTTGAACGGGGACACCTTCCCGGTCACGGTGGCGGTGTTGTGACCGGCCGTCGCTGTCACGTCGGCGCCGGTGAGCGCGGCCTTGGCGACCTGGTAGCCGTCCACATACCGCTTGGCCGACGCCGCCGCAGCCAGCTTGCTGGTCTTCGGCGCGTACACCCGGAACGCCACGTGCCCGGCCGTCTTGTCGGTCACCGCCACCTTGTACGCGCCGGCGGCGGTGGTGGTCTTGGTCTTGGCGACCGTCGTCCACTTGCTTCCCGCGAGCCGTTGCACATAGACCGCGGACCCCTTGGGTGAACGAGACACTTTGCCGCTGAAGGTGACCTTCGCGCCGATGGTCAAGCTGGCCACCGACGCCTTCGCGGACACGCTGCGCGCCGTCGCCGCCGCAGCGGCCGGCGCGGAGACCAACCCAGCGACGAGCACCGCGCCCAACACCAAGACCGCGCCGCCCCGACCGATCCGATGCGACGTACCGACCATCGTTGGCCTCCCATCTACCAAGCCCGCACAGCCTGGGTCAACCGGCCTTGGCCAACGCGGCGCCCCCGCGCTGACAGCCCTACCGCAATGCATAGCAGGCCGCGCCGCGCGACGCAAGTTGCCGAACGGCCCCATCGCGCGCATGAGACGGCGGTCACCAGCCGGCGCGTCAGCCCCGCTGGACCGGCCCGGCTGGCGCGACCCCGAGCGCGGTCGCCAACGCAGTCTTCAGCGCTGTTCTCAGCGCAATCTTCAACGCGGCTCTCAGCCGGTTCCGATGAGGATGCGCGGATGCGCCGCCGGGCTCAGCCACCGCATGATCGACACCAGCTCGCTCTGCCCGATCGCCACGCACCCGGCGGTCGGCCGGCCGTCGGTGACGTGGAAGAAGAACGCGCTGCCCGCGCCCTGGGTGACCGGGAACCGGTTGTAGTCGATCACCACCGCGTAGTTGTAGTACGGCGTCTCCGTGGCCAGATGCTCGTTCGGCGAGGAGGAGCCGGTGTTGAACGGGCAGGTGCCCGAGCAGCGCTGCATCGTGTTGTACAGCGGGCCGGCCTGGCTGATCCACCAGTACGACAGGTCCACGCGGGTGTACGGCAACCCGGTGCCGGGATCGCCCAGCGCGCCGAACGCCTGGGTGAGGGTGAACGAGCCCATCGGGGTCGCCGATCGGCTCTCCGACGGGTGCGCGGTCATCCCCTGGCTGCCGATGCGCGCGACGATCGGCCCGCCCTTGGGCAGCCAGCCGCCTCCGGGCGCCTTGGTCCAGGCGCGCAGCGTCGCGGTGGTGGCCGAGGTGGACGATGCGGTGACGGTCACCACCTGGGTGGCGTTGCCGGTGGCGTAAGCCAGCGGCAACGCCTGCCCCTTGACAGGCGCCGGTTTCGGCTTGGTCGTGCTCGGTTTGGGGGTCGGTTTGGGGGTCGTCGCCGGTTTTGGCTTGGTGGTGACTTGCGGCTTCGCCGTGGACTTCGGCGGAGGCGGGCTGGCTGACGCCTTGTGGGACGGCTTGACGGACGGCCGCGTCGTCGGCGCGGACGGTTTGGGCGACGCGCCACTCGCCCCGGACGAAGCCGACGCGCCCGTTTCGCGGGCACCCTCCGCCGCCGGCCCCGAGGTCGCCGATGCGCGCGTGGTTGACGGCACGACCGGGGCGGGGCGGAGCGCGGTGACCACGGTCGAGGCCGATGGCGGATCAGCGGTCAGGGACGGGTCAGCGCGCCCCCCGGTGGGACCCGCAGCGGGGCCCGCGCCCGGTGTGCCGGTGAGCACCACCAACGCGACGCAGCCACCGATCGCAGCCACCACGGCACCGGTCGCGATCGCGCGCCAGGCAGACATGTGGCCAGTGTGACAGAAATCCACTCCGCAGACAGCCTGCGACACTTACTGTCATGGTTCTCGAAATCGCCGACATCCACGTCCGCCCTGGCTCGGAGGACGAGTTCATCGCCGCCTACCGGTCCGCCCGGCGCCTGGTGGCTGAGTCCGCCGGGTGCCGTTTGGTGCGGATGACCCGGGGCATCGAGTCGCCGTCTCGGTTCGTGCTGCTGGTCGAATGGGACGATGTGGCCGCGCACGAGCACAACTTCCGCGACACCGAGCGCTTCCCCCGCTGGCGCGCGGCCATCGAGCCGTTCTTCGCCGCGCCGCTGCACGTGGAGCACGTCGCCGACATCGACTGAGCCCCGGGGCCCCGCCCCGCGCTGGGCTGTACCCGGTGCAGCGGGCTGGGCCATCCCCGCCGCCGCGCCATAAGGTTGACGGCCGTGACCGCATTTTCCACTGGGCCGATCCCCACCGGGCCTATCCGCACCGCGCTGACCATCGCCGGCTCCGACTCCGGCGGCGGGGCCGGCATCCAAGCCGATTTGAAGACCTTCCTCGCCTGCCGGGTGCACGGCATGTCGGCGATCACCGCCGTCACCGCGCAGAACTCGCTCGGTGTGCGCGCCATCCACGAGCTGCCCCCGGCCGCCGTGGTGGCGCAGATCGAGGCGGTGACCGGCGACATCGGTGTGGACGCCGCCAAGACCGGCATGCTCGCCTCGGCGCCGATCATCGAGGCGGTGGCCGAGGCGGTGCGCCGGTTGGCGATCGGCCCGCTGGTCGTCGACCCGGTGTGCGCCTCCCAGCACGGCGACCCGCTGCTGCGCCCGGACGCGCTGGCCGCGCTGCGCGAGCTCATCCTGCCGCTGGCCACGCTGGTCACCCCGAACCTCGGCGAGGCCCGGCTCCTCACCGGCATCGAGCTACGCGGCCGGGAGCAGATGGCCGACGCGGCGCGGGCGCTGCACGAGCTGGGTCCGCGCTGGGTGCTGGTCAAGGGCGGGCACCTGCCGGACGGGGACGACGCGGTGGACCTGCTCTACGACGGGACCGCGTTCACCGAACTGGCCGCGCCACGCCGTCCCACCGCGCACACGCACGGCTCCGGCGACACTCTGGCGTCGGCGATCTGCGCCGCGCTGGCCCGCGGCCTGGACGTGCCCGCCGCCACCGCCGAGGGCAAGCGGTACATCAGCGCCGCCGTGGACGGCTCCTTCCCGCTGGGCGCCGGGCTCGGCCCGGTGGGCCACTTCTGGCGGATCCGCCACTGGCCCGAAAGTCGCGAAACTTACTAGTAACTCCTCGCGAAACTTACTAGTAGACCCTCGCGAAACTTACTAGTAGGGGTACGGTGGCAACGTGGAGTACCGACCGCGAGTCCTCGATCCGCACCTCGACCGCCTTCTGGCCGGTCTGCCTGCCATCTCCATCGAGGGCGCCAAGGGGGTGGGCAAGACAGCCACCGCGCAGCGTCGCGCAGCGGTCACGCTGGCTCTCGACTCCACAGGAACCAGGCGGTCAGTGCGGGCCGAGCCAGAAATGATCCTCACCCAGCCCACCCCGCTATTGATCGATGAGTGGCAGCTGGTTCCCGAGGTGTGGGACGTGGTCCGCCGCGCTGTGGACGCCGACCGCGCCCCCGGGCGCTACCTGCTGGCCGGATCGGCGCTCCCCCCCGAAAAGGCACGAATACACTCCGGCGCCGGCCGCATCGTCAAGATGACGATGCGGCCGATGACGCTCCCGGAACGCGGCGTATGCGCGCCAACCGTTTCCCTGGCAACCCTGCTCGCCGGCGGCCGGCCGCCAATATCGGGAACGTGTGGCCTGAAGCTGCCGGATTACGCGGCGGAGATCGTCGCCTCCGGCTTCCCCGGAATCCGTCAAGACCCCGCCGCGCTGCGGGGCGAGATGGTCGAGTCATACATCGCGGAAATAATCGAACGAGACGTGCCAGAACTCGGGGCGGACATTCGCCGGCCGCGGCAGCTGCGAGCCTGGTTGGCCGCCTACGCAGCAGCGACCTCCACCACCACGTCGTATACCCGGATCCTCGGCTCCGCGACACCGGGCGAGACCGACAAACCGGCACGTGCCACCGCAGACGCCTATCGGGCGCTGCTGGAACGCATCTGGATCCTCGATCCGCTCGACGCGTGGATCCCGGTGTTCAACCCGCTCAAACGGCTCGCGCAAGTGCCAAAGCACCATCTCGTGGACCCAGCCATTGCCGCCCGGTTGCTCGGCGCCACCGTTGATTCGCTACTCAGGGCGGACGGCCCCCACGAATCGCGCCGTGAGAGCAATCTGCTCGGCGCGCTGTTCGAGTCTCTCGCGGTGTTGACCTTGCGGGTCCTCGCCCAACCGCAGCAGGCCAACGTCTACCACTTGCGCACCCATCGAGGCGAACACGAAGTGGACCTGATCGTGGAGCGTCCCGATCACAAAGTGCTGGCGATTGAGGTCAAGTTGTCCTCAGCGCCCAGCGTTTCGGACGCCAAACACCTAAACTGGTTGGCGGCCGAGATCGGCGCCGATCTGCTCGACAAAGTGATCATCAGCACCGGCCAGCACGCCTACCGACAAGAGGATGGCACCGCCGTGCTGCCGCTCGGCCTGCTGGGCCCATAGCCCGCGTCCCGCACGCCGCCCGCGCGGCGTCGGCGGGATGGCGTAACCTGCTGGTCGTACACGGGAGCCCGGTGAACCGGGCTGAGAGGGCAGCTGGGGAGCCGCCGACCGTAGAACCTGATCCGGTCAATGCCGGCGTAGGGAGTGGCCGGGCGCCCCGACACGACGGGAGCGCAACATCACCAACACGTCAGCGAGCGAGCCGCGCGCCGAGGCCCCGCACACCCTGGTCGAGCCCGCGCCGCGCGCGCTGCGGTTCATCGACCAGCTGGGCATGTGGGGCAACCTGGGGGTGAGCCTGCTCGGCTTCACCGGCGCGATCTTCGTGCTGGCCCCGATCGGCGATCCGGGCATGGCGCTCGGCGCGGCGCTGTTGGCGCTGGTGGTGGGCACCCTGCTGGGCACGGCGGGGGTGGCCGCCGCAGCGGTGCCCGGGGCGCGCACCGGGGCGCCGGCGATGGTGCTGCTGCGCGGGCTGTTCGGCACGCGGCCGTCGTATCTGCCGACGGTGCTCAACGTGATGCAACTGGTCGGCTGGACCACCTTCGAGCTGGTCACCATTGGCACCGCGCTGCACCAGGTCGCCCCGTCGATCCCCAAAACCGGTTACGTGATCGCCGCCGGCGTGGTCAGCACGCTGCTCGCGCTGCGCCCGTTGGCGTGGATCCGGGTGCTGCGCAAGTACGTGGTGGTCGCCGTCATCGCCGCGCTGGGGTACTTGTTGATCCAGTTGCTGCGCCACCCGCTGCCCGCGCTCGGGCACGGCAGCTGGGACGGGTTCTGGATCGCGGTGGACACCGTGATCGGGGTGGCGATCTCCTGGGTGCCGCTGGCCGCCGATTACACCCGACACGCACGCTCCGCGCGCGGCGCGTTCGGGGCGGCGTTCCTGGGCTTCTCGGTCTCGCAGATCGCCTGCTACACGGTTGGGCTGATCACCCTGGTGACGGTGGCCGGGCGCGACCCGGGGCAGATCTTCTCCTCGTTCATGGCCATCCCGGTGGGCACGGCGGCGTTCGCGATCCTCGCCCTGCGCGAGGTCGACCAGTCCTTCACCGACATGTACTCCACGGCGGTGTCGGTGCAGAACATCCGCCCGCGCTGGGACCGCCGAGCGCTGGCGGTGGCCGTCGGCGCGGTCGCCACCGTGTGCGCGGTGGCGCTGAACATCGCCGACTACGAGAACTTCCTGCTGCTCATCGGCTCGGTGTTCGTGCCGCTGCTCGGCGTCCTGGTGGCCGACTACTACGTCGTCTCGCGCGCCGACTGGAACGCCCGCTGGGATCTCGGCGAGCGGGTGCCGCCCCGCTGGCGCACCATCGCGCCCTGGCTGATCGGGTTCTGCGCCTACCAGCTGATCAACCCCGGCACGATCTCGGTGTGGCAGCGGTTCTGGACGGACGTCCAGTCCTGGCTGCGGTTCACCCCGCAGACCTGGATGAGCGCCTCGCTGCTATCCTTCGCGGTCGCCGCAGTCGCCGCCCTCGTCATCGGCCTGGCCAAGCCCAACCGAACCGAGACCGCCAGCGGCGGCCGCTAGCGCGATCGTCCCGCTGGGTCAGCGCGCGAGGTGGATCGGAGCCCAGCCCGGCCAGAGGGCCGGTCCGACGGCTTTGCCTCGCTCGTAGTGGGCGACGCGATGGAACGGCCGGTCGGCAACGCTGTTGTCATAGAAGTCGGCTCGTTCGGAAACCGCGGCGGCTTCAGCGACCAGCGGCCAGAGCCGTTGGTGCCGTGCTCTGACCTTGTCTTCGGGCACATCGTGCCCGCCCCGACGCACCCGCTCGGCGACACGGCGAACCGAAAGGTCAACCGGCACCATGACGACGTGCAGATGTGCCAGGTAGCCGCGCGCCAGTGCCTGCTCGACTAGCTCCATCTTGCTTAGATGGCTGAACACGGTTTCCGTGATGAACGATGCCCGCTGCGCCATGAGCTCCCGCCGTTCGGTGGCGGCCAGGGCCGCAGCCGCATGGGCGTGCTCCACAGTCGCGTCCGGCCATTGTCGCGCGGCGATCGCGTCGGCGTTGATGACCGGCAGGTGGGTCACCGGTTGCAGGACGCGCGCCACGAACGTCGACTTGCCGGCACCGTTCGGGCCAGCCACCAGATGGAGTACCGGACTGCTCACCGTCCGGCCGGTGCTGTGTTGCGGAGGACCACGCGCCCGGTCGCGTCGGCCTCGGACCAGGTCTCCCCCGCCGCAGCGAACTCGGCGGCGAGATCGAGCCGCGCGATGCCCTCGACGAAGCGCTCAGCCCACGCCGCTCGCACCACTGCTTGCTCCCGCGCGGCCAACGCGTCGTAGGAGCCGTCGCCGGCGAGCACACGCTCGATGTCCCGCTGGCTCACCCCACTGGATGCCTCTAGCTCGCGCCCGATCCGAGCCCAGTGATCGATCTGTTGCGCAGCGCTGCGGCTGTTCACCACGCCCGCCAACCGAGCGCTCTGAAACAAGCCAACCGGAACCCGCACCGGCATCGTCATGCGCCCCATGGTAGCAAGTTGCTACACCTCTTATTGCGACCCCGGGGGCAGCCAAACCACGTGTCGCCGGCCCATTGCCTGGCCAGCTTGACCACGCAGCCGTCGCCCTCGCCTCCGGTGCAAGCGCCGACGCACTCGTCGCATTCCGCATTCGCCGCTGCGCGGCCTGACGAGATCGGGCTCTCGCTCGCGGGCTCAGCCACCGGATCAGGCAGCGGTGTCCGCGCTCGCGAAGATCAGGTCGCACGGTGGCGTGGCCCGCGCCAACCGCCCGTCCGTCGTCAGCAATGGGCATCGCCGCTGTTCGGCGAGCGCGACATAGATGCCGTCGAGGATCCGTATCGAGTCCCGCAAAGCGAAAGCGCGCAACAGGAGCGAGTGGTCAATCCGCACGTTCTCCTGAACTAGCGCCGCAGCATCGGCGATCGCTCGCTTCGCGGAGAACGAGGTCAGTTCGCCGGCGCGGAGCAACCGAAGGATCGCTGAGCTGACCTCAGCGAGTTGATGCCCCGGCGACACCAGCGGCTGACCGAGATGGTTGAGAACAAACGGTTTGTTGGGGCGATCGGCGACCACATCCACCAGCGCCGAGGCATCCACGACGATCAATCTTCGAACTCCTCCGCCACTGCGGCCATCAGCTCGTCAGTGCCAACAGCAGTGGCGCGCACCGGACGTCTCCGGGCACGCGCTATCCACTCCTGGTTGGCATCGTTCGCCATGGCATCCGCGAATGCTCGCTGCGCCAACTGCGATAGCGGCAGCTCACGTCGACGCGCCTCGTCATACATTACGTCAGGGACGTAGATGCTCACCTTGGGCATACCCCCAATGTACCCCCAGAGACGCCAGGGCAGCCGGAGACGCCATGCCGGGTGGCGCGCCGGGGTCGCCACCTCCTGATGCGCGCGGCAACGGCGGCCAGCGCGGCCCGACCCACCACCAACCCAGCGGCACGGACCACCGCCAGCGCGGCTCGGCTGGGCGGTGCGCCGTCAGCGCGGCGCCGCGGCCCGCCGTCAGCCCGACGGAGTGACCAGTTCCCCGACGATTCCGGCGATCTCGCCAGGGTCCAGCGCGAGCGCGCCGTCGCCGATGTTCAACTCCGCCGTCGCGCGCCCCGGTTCGGCGGTCGACCGCCACGGCCCGCCCAGCGCGACTCCGTTGGCCTCGGCGTGCGCCAACAATCGGGAATTGATCAGATCCGGATCGCCCGGGGCGAAGACGAAGAACTGATTGGTGTGCGGAACCGACGGGCTAACCGTGATCCCAGCCGGCAAGGCGGCGGCGAACGAGCGCGCCCACCGCGCGCAGGCCGCCATCAGCGGCAGCCGACGGCGCAACCCGGCCAGCGCGGACACCGCCTCGGCGGTGTTGCGATAGATCGTTCCCCCCATCCGCCGGCGCCACAGCCGGGCCTCGGCGAGGACGTCCTCCGCCCCGAGCAGCACCGATCCCGCCAGACCGCCCAGCCCCTTGTAGAAGGACACGTAGACGGTGTCGGCCAGGGCCGCGATCTCCGCCAGCCCGCGGCCCAGATAGTCCACCGATTCCCAGATGCGGGCGCCGTCGATGTGCAACGCGACGCCGCGCTCATGGCAGCGCGCCGACAACTCCGCCAGCTCGTCAAAGGTCGGCAGCAGGCACCCGGCGTCGCGCAGCGGCAGCTCGACCAGCACAGCGGCCAGCAGCCCGGGAATCGCTTCCAGATGAGCGGCGGTCGGCGCCTGCGCGCCCTGCGTCAAGTGCTCCATGCGCAGGTGCTGCACAATTCGCGGGCCATCCTCCTCGTGGACCAGCAGATGGCTCAGGTCAGGCAGCGCCACCCGAACGCTGCCCGCGCGCTCGCTGTGGACCCGCAGCGCCGCCTGTTGCGCCATGATCCCGCTGGGGAAGTAGGCCGCCGCCGGTTTGCCCAGCAATGCCTTGACTTCTTGTTCCAAACGCTCGATCGCGCCGTGCTCGGCGTAGGTGTCCCATTCGTCGATCCCAAATTCGGCGCACGCCGCAGAAAGCTCAGCGAAGACGGCGGCCGGATGAGCTGGCCGCAGCCACGTGATGGTCTTCGGGCAGCTCGCGTACGCCTTGTTCAAACGGAGGACCAGATCATCGGCCATGAGGGCACACTACCGTCGCGGACCGCCCAGTCAGGCTAGTGCCAGCCGCTCGACGCGCTGCCCAGTGACGGCTGCGACCAGGTCGAAGTCCGTGTCCACGTGCAAGACCGTCAACCGCGCCAGTTCAGCGGTCGCCGCCACCACCAGATCCGCAATGGACACGGCCCGGTGCTCGCCGCGTTCGGTGAGCGCCAGCTGCACCCGCACCGCCCGTTGCTCGATCGCGGGTGTCAGCCACTCCAGCGGCATCTGGGCCAACGGAGGGGAGCCGGCCTCGCGCCTGGCGGCGATCGAGTCGCGGAAGCTGAAGCCAATCTCCAATCTGGTGACGGTGCTGACCCGCACCAGGCCGCGCTCGATCCGGTGGGCCCAGGTCTCCGGGTCCGAGCAACTGCCGAGCCGCACGTAGGCTGACTTGTCGATCAGCCAGGTGGTCATCGCCACGCGGCGCCCATCACGTCAGGATCGAGCAGGTCGCTGGCAGCCTCGGACGCCCGCTTCAAGTCGTTCACGCTGACCGCGCCGGGCGAATCGGTCTCCCGGTCAAGCTGACGCCGGAGGTACTCGTTGCGCGACAGGCCCGCCGTCGCGGCTTGCGCGTCAATACGCTCAATGGCGCCACTGGACAGCCCCCGAATGAGAACGTCCGGCACCTCGACACCTCCAATCGTTTGGAGATATCACGACATCACCAGATCCGCCAGCGCCTCTGCCGTAAGCCTTGCTAAGCGACCCCAGGTTCAGTCAAGGGCTATGCACGATCCAGGTCAAGCGGTATAGATTAGTATCGGTGAAGCCGATGCGGCACCGGGACCTCGTTGCTCGACTTGCCGACGCGGGCTGCTCCCGAATCCGCACAGGCCGGCACGAAGTCTGGGAGTGCCCGTGCGGCCGGCACCGCGCCCCGATCCCCAACCATGGAACAGGCGCGACGATCCCGGCCGGGACAGTGCGCTCCATCGCCCGCCAACTCCCCTGCCTGCCCGAAGGGAGCATCCAATGAGCAGGAAATCCGCCCTTCCGGCCCGGCCCGCCTACGTCGTCACCGCGACCCGCGAGGGACGATGGTGGGTTCTCGACGTCGAGGGCATCGGTACGACCAACGTCCGCCGCCTCACCGAAGCCGAGGAATGGGTCCGCGACCTGATCGAAGCCATGACCGACGCGCCAGTGCCGGCCGAAACCCCAGTGACGATCCGGCTCGCCGGAGAAGACGGCTCGACCATTGCTGAGACC
>Ga0123357_10011148_pt1 | contig 11500 bp, 7 predicted proteins | sample TergutEmb28metaG_FD_89873 | JGI IMG/M metagenome (GOLD analysis project Ga0123357, IMG submission 89873) | Embiratermes neotenicus P4 segment gut microbial communities from Petit-Saut dam, French Guiana - Emb289 P4 | ecosystem: Host-associated > Arthropoda: Insects > Digestive system > Gut ...
ATGTGGTACAATATTTATATTATGCAACTAACAACTGAGCTACATGTTTCGACCCTACAGGTCCATCATCAGGCTTATAAAATAATGGTATTAACCAAGGCACATTCGGTAATACTACCTAGATTAATACCTACCTTGGTTAATACCATTATTTTATAAACCTGATGATGACCCTGTAAGGTCGAAACATGTAGCTCAGTTGTTAGTTGTATAATATAAACATTGCACCACATTGTTGTGTAACGACGGTCCCATAATATATACCATTATACGTACACACAACGGGATGGAAGACCCGCAATTTAAATATCGCTTACCTATTCAATAACTTGTCAACATTTTATGGAATTCTACAGGTGCTCGCCGTAATCACAGAAGCCCACCATTCGTCTTTATCGTGAGCCACGTAATAGAATACACACTCTAGCACCTGCCTCTCTGGTGCGTTTTTTAATATTATTCCTCTATCTCCGGGCTGTTTTCCGATATATTTCTGGGGAGGGGGTGGGGGGAGGATTTTCTGACGAACGACTTTTGCCCCATTTTTCCTAAATGTCTCTACTCTCGCAACATTCGTGAATTTGTCATCCCATTGAATTTTAGAAAGTAGTTCTGAGGTTCAGTTCTTATTGTGGTGGTACTGTGAGCGAAGAACTCGCAATTGATGGAAACTTATTTGAGAACGTTTTGCATTATCCTATTCGTAAGCGTCCATTCCTCAAAATTATCAACTTTAGGCGCGTGCACAAAGCAGTTGTAAAAGTCAACCTACTCATGACTTTCCGTCCGCCCGTCTCTCTGTTACTTTGTCTGCAGGGAACAGTGCAAATACGACCAGACAGATTTTCATGAAAGTCTCTGATTTGTAATATATAATATAGCGTGTCGATATATTCCAATTCTGGTACATATGAGAGTCTATGTAAATTTCTCTTATCTCGACGTAAGTGGTTTTATATTTGAGATAGTCTCTGTTCTTTTTGAGGTGGGAGGTGATGCCGAAAAAGTCTGAAATCTAGACTTGATAATGTAGCATGATCACCGGTATGTCCCGCTATTTAAGATATCTCAGAATTTACGAGATTTTGTGATGGATTGTGAATCTGCTGATGAGGTACGGAGAAATGTTATTGGTTGTTCTGTGTGTGAAGTTTACTTTAACTGTACGCGCATTTCCAGTATTTTTCTCGAAATTATTTACGAATATAAAATCAAAGTAAAATAATAACATGAATGCACCAGAACTCTTCACGTTCTGCCGAAGTTTCCTACCTTGTTCTTTCATTACTTCATTCTGTATTCATGTTACGTAATTCAGCACTTCATATGGCTTCTTAAAATAACTCCTTACGAAATTATTAACTGTATCGAATTACTGATTTTTCATGGGCAAACATTCTTTGTTTTTTTAAGTACATGCAGGCTTATGAATCTGTCAAATTACAAAACAGGTATCCATTCAATGAAATAAAATGAAATAATTTTAAATTCAGCGCTGTTACTTGTATAAGCATCGTGAAATATTTTGACCCTTATTATTATTACTATTATTATTATTATGTTTAACTACAATTGAGTTGTCACTCGGTGGCAGTAGTGTCACTCGGTGGCAGTAGTGTCACTCGGTGGCAGTAGTGTCACTCAGTGGCAGTAGTGTCACTCGGTGGCAGTAGTGTCACTCGGTCACTTGATTTCTAAGAGGTTAATACTGTTCACCCACAAAGACATAAAAAACTTGGACGGGTTCACCAATTTAAGCTTTATGCCTAGAGCAAATTAGCTGTGTGAGATACATTGGGCAGGTCAGAGGTTCTGCGATTAATGGAGGCGACCGTGCACTAGGTTACAGAGCCTGCGGATAGGAACTAATGGCAGTCAGATTAAAGGCGACCATATTTAAATGTATGCTCCGAGGGTGAATATGATTACCGTTCTTCTTTGTCGTAGGCATGTATAATCACCTGAGAGTATAAGAAGGAAAATTTGAGTGTTTCTAATATGTGACTCCAAGGCTTCCAAACTTTTGAGGACATCTTCATAAAAACAAGAAATCAAATAATTCCTTGATGTCTTGCGTAGATCTTATTTCAACTGTTTTAAACAAGTAACAAGTGTGTATGTTATCAGTGCTATCCAACTGCGTGGATAAGTTCTTAAGAGTTAATTCACTCAGTCTGTCAAACGGCTACCTTTCTACTAAAACCGAAATTTTATTACCATGTTCACGAGACAGTCGCAAGTCCTTATTGTGAAATAGATGGATATAGTCCACGCAGTCTCCCACTGTAGTCTTAAGATCGTTTTCAGTATTACTAATTTTGCTCCCACTTCTGCGAATTTTCTCAAGGGGTACAATTGCTTTATGCTTCATTTTTCTCCACCGAAACATTTTCATTAAATTTCACCTCTGGCATTAATGCTGCAAGAATTTTTTTTATTACATGATCACGCTGTTTCATGAAGACTAAACGTTTGAAGCTTCTCCTCATGACGTCTTTTTACAGTATTCTCTTATTCCCTTCATTCTCGTTTCGAATATTCTTCTCAGCCGTCTAAAAAACCCACCATTGAATTCTTGTCATAAATGAGAACAGAAAGAACATAATAATAATAATAATAATAATAATATAAGTAATTATATTAATCATATCATAGCAGTAGCAACAGGAGACGTAATATTTATTGTAGCAGTAGTAATAGTAGTAGTAGTAGTAGTAGTAGTAGTAGTAGTAGTAGAAACAGTAGTAGTAGTAGAAGCAGTAGTAGTAGTAGTAGTAGTAGTGGTAGTAGAAGCAATAGTAGTAGTAGTAGTAGTAGTATTACTGACGGCTGTTATGGTGGTGTTTATTGCAGCAGCAACAGAAGTAGTAGTAGTAGTAATGATAGTAGTTATTATTTTTGTTAATATTTGTTGTATTATTTGCAGTCAATTTTGTGGAGCAATATGGTGGAATTTCAAACTCACATTAACATAAATATTTCCTTCTTATTCTGTGTTCTTGCTCTAGAATCTGTATTATTTCTATGGACATCGTTTACACTGCGAAGTAACTCGTTTCTTGAAATAATGGTTCCAGATTTTCTAATTCAGTTAGTGGTTGTGAGTTACGCTGAGAACAAGTGTCGATAGAGAGTGTACCATCGAAACTTTGTAATTACGTTGTCTTATGGGGCAGCTTTACTGCATTGATGGTGTTTGTGATCCGGCAAGTACCTAGAAATGATCAGCGCGTGTTTGCAAGCTGAACGTTACCACTGAAATACGAGTGAGTGCACTGAAACTGTGTTAACTGAGTCTCAAGACGATCGTTTGTTCTACAGTCTCCACTCCAGTATTTTCGCTTAAAATTCTCCAGTCCGCCCGGCAAAATCTTTTCACTACTTCACTGCCTGTTGTTGTGTTGTTCCGTCTGTCATGTGAACAACAGGATGTCATTAAAATACCGTTGGACCTATAATTTCAATACTAATAAGATGTTTCTTACCATTAGCATAAAGATGAAAACTTAGTTTAACACACCCCACGTCTGTGCTTGTCCTTTTGTAATTGAAAGCTTCTATTGTTAAGGGATACCACTTCGGTTGGGAGCTGTCTCTCGTAGTCCAATCGGTACAGAGGCACTGTTACGCGCTGGAAACCCGAGGTTCTTTTGACGGTAGGGGTAACTGTTTTATCAATTCTTGATAGGGTTATGAATCAATCTGGAGTTCACCTGTGCTACTATTCAACGGTTCGTGAAAATAGCCAAGTTTACAGAATGTATAATTACAATGGTAAATATTTCAACTTAATTTTCCCCGTAGCAGTATCTACTCATTTTATCAGACATTAAATTTGTTAATTCTGAAATCGGAATATTCTTATAATGTTGTTATTCTACATTTGTCGAGCCCACATTTTCGGTTATTGGGGTGACTTCCCTGAGAGGATCTTTGCTGTGAAAACTTGTAGGAGAAACACTATTAAAAGTAAATATGAAAAGACTATTAGTGCTTGCGTAATTCAGGCTTCTGCCGTGAAGCAGGCAAGAACTGTATTCTTCAAGGTTATTACGGAGAGAGTAGTAGTAATTTGTTTCTGACGTTTCGGGACAACCTATCGGTCTTGACTCTTGAAGATGGGACCGATAGGTTGCCCCGAAACATTGTTGAGAAATTGCCACTATCCGCTGCGTAATAACCCGTAAAAACGCGATTATTAATATTAATGCTTACTGAGATAGTATAAAAATTCTTTTAAATAATCGTGTGCTACTTTATTCTACCTACCGACACGTTCGATTCTTTCAGTGCAACACGTCACCTAAATTTCTGAACCCCAAGTTGCCTTTCTGTCGTAAATTTAAAAATTTTACTCGTGCTACATGAACTCTACACAGGAAGTACAATTTTTCAGAATGTCCGGCAAGACACAACGTAAACCTGCGTCCCTAAGACCATTAAGCCAGCTTCACTGCAGTGCGTGCTTTAACTTAGTTCATTAAGCAACGAACTTAAGCGACATACAGCGTAAAATAGAAAGATGGTCATGACTGATTTATGGTAAAGAACTGTAAGGTTTTGTTGTACCGAACTTTGCTATGAAAGTTTGGAGTCACTGACAAGAAATACTGTGACACGCGGCCTGTGGGTCGAGTAGGTATCATCAGTAATTCAGGGTACAAGGAGGGGATGAGTTTTCCTGCACCCCTTCTTTGATTCTGGGCCATCTAACGCTGTGCTGTTTAACATAGCCAAGGCTGAAGAAAGGGAATTCAATTCCCAGCATATGTTCCTTCTTTTAAGATCACCTCCAGACCTACTTGTGGTGCTCAGCCAGTTTTCAAATTACTAGACACAAAAGGTGAGTAATTCGGCCCCAGAGTGAACTACAACTTTTTTTTCCATCAATTTCCTTTTATTCGGGAGTGGAGCTGTGCCTCCTTTCCCTCCTCCGACGTTTCACTTGTGGTGCTTAATTTTTATTTGTCATCAGTGAATAGCAAAATTTGTCAGGCTGCTCGCAACATTGTGTCTCATGTACATTTCTCTTCCTCTATTAATTTTACGAAAGAAACGGTATAACAAAGAACAACAGAAAAGATGGCTCAGGTGACATCTGAGATGTCTGCACGGTAAGTGCTTATGTTCAATGTAATGTTTGTTCTGTCTTGTAGGCAGTGAAATTAAAGCAGCCGTACCGTTTAAAATGTTTCTCATTATGTCAGGCCATGATATCACCTCGGTTCAACTTACCTGTTGGGAAATGTATGACATTTGTTGGGCTAAAGGGCTAGTCCCGGTTTGGTATTGTGGTGCTCTGCGGGGATGTGGTGTTGGGGGACTTGGGGGCGAGGAGGAAACGGACGGTAATTTTCTCGCCTGGCGCACACGTGGAAGTTTAATTTATGTCCTTACAAACTTACTGTGTAACATAAAGCACACACTTCCCGCAATAAAGGCTTCTCATTCCGCTCCGCCTCTCATACAGTAATAAACCCAGTCCCTTTTCATAATTAAGACAACAAGTTAAAATGTTAATTAATCAGAGAATAGAAGGCCTGGGCCTTGTTTACACAATTAACCAAAAACGTGACTGTATTTCCTGCTGCGTATTTTTGTGTGTCCCTAAATCTCGACGTGTCCTAAAATATTATGTGACCCGTACAACAGATACTGCTGAGTGCAAAAAGAAAGCTATAGGAACTGAGTTTGGGGAAAAAGTTGTTCGTGCTGCAAAAGTCATGACGCTCGTCGAGTCTGTACTTAAGTTTCAGAAGTTTCTGGGCCATGAACAGTGCAGCTGAGCACATAGAGTGTTTTACGTAATTTAAAATAATCGTCTGAAGAGAGAACAAAACGTTAGTATTTGGCAATGGTCGGTATCTTTAGTTATGAAAACAGTATTTTTCTATATAAAAAGAATTTCGTTAAGACAAATACTGCCTTTATAATAAAAATAGTAGTTTTGACTGAAATGTCTTGAATATTCAGTGAGGTTCTACGTTTGGACTCTTTAGTCTCGAGTTTAGTGAAATAAGTTTCGGTCGCGTGAAATTCTGACATGGGCATGTAACTGTTTTGAAACAATATCGAGTAAACAGATGTTTTAAATAATTATGCCCGATGTGTAGAAGACTTAGCAGAATGGAGAACTCGCAAACTCCAGTCGGCTGTTTATTCAGAGGGTTGCTTAGTGGTATTAACGATTTGCAGGAGTTAAAAGACTGAACTGGCAACTCTGGCGGGGTAGGCTAAATATTTTAACATTTAAGACCATAATACTCTAATTTGTAGTCATTGATGTTACGTACTTAGTTTATCCACATAAAGAGGAGCGGAACACAAATTGGCATGTTAATTCATATACGCTTGTCATAATGACTCCATGACGATGATATCTTGGTGTTGAAACATGTATGACTTGATGTATGTCATAGATGGTGCATCACAAAGTGCACTTATTGGATGATATATTGATTGGATTGTTGTGTCAAGGTGGTTTGGGAACATATTTATAAAGTTATTTGTAACCTTTACGTCAATTACTATAAAATAAAGAACATGGAGAGATCCAGTTACAGCTAAATTTGTAACAAATAATAAAACTATAGAAAAAGTAAATTTGTTTAAATATTTAGGAAATATGATATCTTATGAAGGAGAATTGGACATTGATAACAAATTAAATAACTTTTTGAAAATTACAGGCATTTTAAATAATGTGTTTTTTACCACAAAAATCCCTTAGAAACAAGAATAGAACTACGCAATACACTGGCCCTTCCAGTCTTGTTATATGGCAGCGAAACCTGGACTATTAAAGCAAGTGACGCCAGAAGAATAAGAGCAGCAGAGAAGAAATACATGAGAAGAAGAGCAGGATACACTTGGACAGATAACAAAACAAATGCACAAATTGCAAAGGATTTAAAAATAACACCAATTTTGGACAAATTACTGGAATACAAGAGAAGCTGGATAAAACATGTAAATAGAATGTCTCGAAATAGATTACCCAGGGTAATGAAACACTACTCCCCAACTGGCAGAAGGAATCATGGTAGATCTTTAAAGAGACTTCTGGATACGTGAGACCGGAACGGGTCAACAAGTGGCCCAACTCCATGAAAGATAGATGATGATGAACATGGAGAATGTGTAAGAGTTCGAGATTATGCACGACCAATATCAGGTGTTCGGTAACAACATTAGGTAACATTAGCTTTTAAATGAAATATTTAACATATTTCTAACATATTACGTTAAGCATGCATCACTGTGAAGAAGGCTACCGGAATGTAACTGATTCAAACGATTTATATAGGTCAAGAAAGGAAACGTTACAAAGGTCGTTATCAAATTAGTGACCAATTCCTGATTGTGTACAGTTAAAATAAACCAAATTTGGGAGATATGTGGTTCTCAGAGCTGTCCTGATTAAAGATTCCATTCTTCTGGGATACGATCCTGTGTCGAATGTCGCATCAATTTTCAAGTTAGTATACAAATGCTAACTTGGAATGGTGAAAACAGATGTCTCTGAAGCAAGGTAAACTGTGGTCAGTGTGCAGCGCCGTAACCCAGAATACAGTGCCTACAGTTATAATTATGCTACATTAATGTGGCTCATAAGATGACGTTTATAATGTGACCCATGTGTGTTATTCCCATTTCCATTACAAACTACGCGTACTAATGACGATCCCGTTTAGGATTGCAACTAAAATTTCGTCTTGTGTAAAGCCGCGCCTTGTGTTTCTCTTCTGGAATTCGTTACTTATTTCAGCTTGGTCAAAAGTTCACAGTGGCCGATTCAATAATAATTTATGGCACAAACCACAAATCTGAACTCTGTAATATCTGATGATATTCTGTAGGTTTCTTGCGAGAAGAAAGGGAACCTGTTCAACAGAAACTTCTAGACACTTTTCTGTGTTCTAAGCGGTGGACGACTGTTGTTAAATATTTATTAAACTCTGCATTTGGAGACGAGCTGTGTGCGAGGAGAGGAGGAAGGGGGAGTGGATTGTTCGTAAACTGCTGAACATAACTCCACATTGACGTCTTGTGGATTTTGACAAAGTATATTTCTGTAAATGGACTTCAGAATTTGGGGCTAACGCAACTTGTCCGTCTTCAGGACGTTAAGGATGTAGGCAGTAGCTTTTGTAATAATTCGTACGAAACTGAAAAACACAAGACATTTCACTCCAGAAGAGTCATTTACTGCCGGTGGAATCTTACTGATCGTACGTTGTAAGAGGAAAGCATTGGAAATTCAAGCCGGTTAGTTTACGAACACGAGGCGCGTAACACTCTATTGACTTTTGTAATACAAATGAGCCTGTCGCAGTAATTTTCAGTGATGTCCAAACTAGAATTTTTAAAATCTGTGTCACGTATATTGTACTCATAAATTCGTAAAAAATCACATTAATGTTACTGATAAAATAAGAAAACTAAACCGATGACCATTTGTTACATTCACTGCTAGCACACGAACTGCAACGCAATATAATACAACGTCATTAAACCAGTAGAACGCTTTTTTATCTCAGTAATTAACCAACATGATGCACAAAATTTTAGTTTTACAATAAGTTTATTTCATGCCTCTACATGTTTCGAGCACATGTGCTCATCATCAGGAGGTCAAAATTGTATTATACAGCCTCTGGTTTTATCACACCTATAGGTGTGTTGACACCAGAGGCTGAGATGCACGGTCAGCAAAACGTCAAAAAAGGCACCTTATAACACACTCGCTTCTATATGAATCGCTTTCTTTAATGTTAAATACTTTTCGTCTCGCCCACTGAATGCATTTATGGATTCCTTATAACCCTCAAATAATCAACTAAACTTTACCTAAACATGGCAAAATGTTGGTATGTTGTGTTGTCCATATCGTAGAAAATAAATAAATAATGAAATAAAAAACTATAGACTAGTTTTCTTCTTTAGCAGCCAATAATTTCTCAACCAGCCAAAAAATTCCTTGCATTTTTTAGAACCTGAAGTTTCGTTACTCTGTCCAAAAGTAGCCGAAATTTTCAGTATCCTGAGATAGATCATCCAGCCTGCGCCTCCATCACATTTCTGTAACTTTTAAATGTTATTTAGATTAATTTCATGTTTTTAAAGATGCTTAATTTTGTGGTAGGAACTCTAATATATTTCGAAAGACAATTCCATAAAACTTTCAGATCCCTCTATTGCGGCTTAAACGTGTAACGAAATTGAATGTCATTTTTATATGCGGTGAAACAAAATAGAATGAAATGAACTTGGTCTGCAATACTATTAGAATCGTCTAGTCCATCTGTCAGAATACCATTAACATTGTAAGTCCTTCTGGTTACGTGATGCACCAACAAGTTTAATATTCAACAACTGTACTCTCTGTCCACACTGCATTCATGTGTTTTGTATTCATCTGAGAAAGAACAGCGACTTGTGCCACTTACAGCATAAACTAATTGGTTTTTATAACCGAGATGAAAAGTGTTTACTGTGCGGTGCGAACTGGGTCTTTAAATAAAGCGGTCTGCTCTTCGTCTTTAAATGGTTAAATGGACGCTACCCAGCTGATTACAAACTCCTAACTTATTATTACTTTTTTCCCCTTTTCATTTAAGGGCCTCATTTGTCATTATCACAGTGGTTTGTTTTGCTTCGCTTACAAACATAAGTTATCTCCAGGTTCGATTTAAACTGTAGGTAAAAGTTAAAGGAAATGGAAATATAAATATAATACCTTAGAGTGTTAAATTCTTTAATTAAATAATAAACAGCATTAAAACATGTCAACACGATTTTTATTATTAGTAAAAGACTTGTTAATTCACCAAACAAGGCATTTGTATCAAGACAAATGGTTGATAATCATAAGACAAAGAAAGGAAAATTTTATACGTAACAAAAAGACAGTAAAATTTAGTGCAGTGTATATCGTTACACCTTTCTGGGGATTGAAACCTCAATCAAAAGAACATGCGTCATTTTTTATTTATAGAATATTAGAGTCATATTTTTAAATATTATATTATTTTTAAGTTGAACTAAAGCCGAAGACTTTGCTAAAATAACTGAAAATTATTTATTAGTAATGAAAATTTGTGCTGACTTAGTTTTAGTGGTGTTTGTTATTGAAGGTGCTACAACGGCGTGCCGGAATTTAATTTATATTTATTAAGTGTTTGTTATATCAAAAGTAAATCAAACACAGATTCACGATTCTTTGGATAATTTAACTCCAATGTTGACATGTAAATGAGGAAAACGTTTTGCGTCACCTGCTCAGATGGAAGGTTAATTGGGAAATTAGAAAAACACTAATCAGCAATGGAAAATTCGATCTCAAGAGCAGCGTGGGATTTTCGAGTTTAAGACGTCGCTACTTGATGGGGTATGATAAAAACACAAGCAAAGCAGGTTAATGCATTGTAGACACGCACACCGCCTCGTTCACGGATATAAGTGTTACGAGAAAGGCTGTGTTCATTGCCGGATAGCCCCACGGTTCTGTTATTCGTGCGACGAACCCAGATTGAATTTGTGTAACAGACTGTTAAATCCATCCAGATGCACGCAGGGATAACACAGCGGAGGAGTCATTTGTTTCTCGCAGTACAAGTTAATCTTCAATTACTGTAGCTTAGGAGTAAAGAAGAAATAGATTGGTTTAGCGGTTATGATCTACACTTGTATTTGCGACGTGCCACCTGGTTCGTTTCCCGCCCTGGACACCGGCACATCCTGGTTTTAGTTTTTTGTCGTTTGCTTCAATATCTTCACTGATTCCGATATAGCGATTCGAATTGAGCCAAGACAGATTCCTTCCAAATCCTTTATATTCATCACTCCTCAATTTTTCAGCCATTCTACTCTACATATATCACGAGATACCAAGAACGTCTTAAAACACACCATAAAAATAATAATAATAAAAAATAATAAATAAAAAATATGAATTGCTAAGACTATATAGATTCGAAACATGAATATAAGCGTGGAAAATTAGTGGAATGATAGTAAGAGGAAAAGACAGAATTATATGGAGAAAAACCTGTCCCGTTTCAGTACAACTTCACACGCTGTTAATCGCACAATATATACCGTTACTTTGAACCCCGGATTAGGGGGTGATAAGTTAGTGACAAAACACCTGAGTTATTTGTAGTGTCGAATGGCTGGAAAATTGGTGAGTGGTAAAAATAAAGGATTTGGAAGAAATCTGTCTTGGCATAATTCGAATCTTTGTCTCTGAATCAGAGGAGGTACTGAAGCAAACAACGAAAAACTAAAGCCAGGACGTGCCGGTATCCAGAGCGAGATAAGAATCAGGTGATTCACTGCAAATACATGTGTAGATGTTCCTTGAATAAAGGGAGATCAACTTGATGTCACTTTCTTTATTATTTCATTATTTAATGCTCAACATGTTTCGGATGTTAATACATCCATCCTCAGGAGCTTGCGACTTATTTGTTGAGTTATTTCATGGGTTGTATTGCTC
>Ga0123357_10011149_pt1 | contig 11499 bp, 7 predicted proteins | sample TergutEmb28metaG_FD_89873 | JGI IMG/M metagenome (GOLD analysis project Ga0123357, IMG submission 89873) | Embiratermes neotenicus P4 segment gut microbial communities from Petit-Saut dam, French Guiana - Emb289 P4 | ecosystem: Host-associated > Arthropoda: Insects > Digestive system > Gut ...
ATCCGAAACATGTTGAGCATTAACCCTTTGGCCCTGTAGCTGGACATTTAAAATTTAGCACATCATTTATGTAAACTGTGAATATTTTTTAAACCAAAAAAGGTAACATTATGAAATACACGATATTTTGTAGAGGAATAAATTGAGATTGTTCAGCAAGTCTCAAAAAAATATAATGAAATATATTTGTTGATTAAATATATAAAAAGCGTTCTCTGGAGAGTAGCGGAACGCCTGTCCTATATGTAGGATGCATACTGCCTAAAGGTTAAATAATTATTCAACCATCAAGTTGATGCACGGTCCAATAAACATAAGATCTAACTGAGGGTCAGTAGATTCAAATGCGGATTTAAAAAAAATACGTTCACTGAAAAATCTGGCTTAAAACTTCCGATTTGGGTTGTCAGCAGGAGGAAATAAAGCGATAATGTGACGCGGTGAGGCAGATTGCGTCAGGAGAAAGTTGTAGCCATGTCGTGGGCGATCCGGTTGTCAGTGGACGGCACCGACACGTCTGAGGCACGAGCTGGGGAGGTCAGGAGTGAATTAAATTGTTTAGTTTGTCCTCCCCGAATCGTAAACATCTCTCTGCTTTACGCTGTACTATCATATGCACTTATGCAACGTATCCGAGTTATTTATTAGCGGCGCACAGGGTCGACAGCCGAGCGTTCCTGTCACCTCAGTTTCGTGTCCGACTGGCGTCTGGTCACTTTCACTTCGCGCTTTCCACTGCTGTTTGCTTCCGCCTCAGGAAGTACCAAGTCCTGCCCCTCAGCTTGGCACTTACAGCCGGTTTACTCAACAGAGCGCCGTTTGTCTCTCAGCTGCTTCACATACCGTCACAGTCCAATGGAGCATCCGAGCTTCGGTGTTACAACACAAACATTATTTACTTTATAGCCGAGACAGCTGAGTCGGTATGGTGACTACGTTAAAGGGTGGGCGACAGTGGAATTGTGGTTCGATTGCAGACGTGGGATAGACTAGGGCTGCCGAAACTATGGCACGCGGCATTTACCGCTGTCCTAATTGTTTATTTCTTTTCTACCCGACCAGCGTCTCTGTATTGTGAATAATATGTACACACACACGCACACACACACGTACACACACACACGTACACACACACACACACATACCTGACTGCGTATGATTTGCCGTTACTACACAATAATACTACAAGTCAAAAATTTTTACACAAATCGGAAGCGGTGCGAAGTGTTGACTGGATATTTATCGCTGGGTCGCCGGCCTGGCGGTGACTGGGCGAATACGTGACATTGGACAGAACGTTTTAAAGTTGTTTTTTTTTTTTACGGTTTCCACCCCGAATTGTTACAACATACGAGTACAACACGTCAGTCGATAAAACAACACTTTATTTATATACAAAAAGAGTACATTTTGTCAGGGCGACATGTTTCGACCTTATAAGTTCATCCTCAGGCCCTCCAAGAAGACAGCTCGTGTTTTACGGTCTTCTTTTGTAACAGGAAGCAGTAGTAGTAGCCACAGTTACTGCCCCATTTTCCTCCTTATTGCATTCCTCGAGGAGACCTTTATAGGCAATATCATAATTACATTGCGCATTCATTATATTTTTGTAATATGCATTAATGATGATAAAAATGTACTAATTAGTAATAATTGTGTAAGACTCCAGGACCTTATTTTGATCTTCAAAATTCCATGGGCACGCGAAAGAATTTCTTCGGACTTTATAGGAAATTTGGGCTCGCGCCCTCCAAAACGTCCTCTAGCCCTGGGCTAGACCTTCATTGTTGTCCGGTGTCCGGACCGGCTCTGAGGCTCACCCAACCGCACACTCAGCTGGTACTAATGGCTCTGTCAATTTTGGAGTAAAGCGGCCAGGGTGCGAAGCTGACCGCTCAGTTTCATCTATTGTCCAGATCGCCTTCTGCTCCCTCCGGGCGTCGTGATGGTGTAGACAGCGACAATTTTATTTACACTTTTATGCATTTTATGGTGGCCACTTTAGATCGAACAGTTGTCTTCGTTCTTCTGCGATGTTACGCAGCGTTAAGTGATGGTTACAGATGTTTCGGCACAATCTATTGGTCCCATCTTCCAGGGTCAAAGGTCGGTATCCAAACACCAATCAAAGCTGCATAACATCCCTGAAGAGCTAAGATTTAATTTCCACTGCGGCGGTTATCCGAAATCAAGCAAGCTGTCTGTGTACTTAGACCTCAGGTAATGAAGAAGTATGAGGGAGTGGAGGTATTAATAACAGCAAGATCAAATTTATTTCATTTAATGATAATAATAATGATAATAATAATAATAATAAATTGAAATTGGGTTGCTATCCGGTGGCAGTGATTATTTTACATGTAAACAAAGTATTGAAATTGGTTACAAATAAATTTAAGTCGGGAAAGCTACATGAGAGGCATGTAGTGGCAACTTGGAAACTTGGGAACCATCTCAGCATTTGCTTATAGACACATGGAAACCAAGAAAAAACCTTTGTCGAGGTGGCCGGTCGCAGGACCTTCCGAATACTGACTTCTAGCCAGCAGTTCGGCATTTAAATTAGCGCTGATATGGCTGGCGTGACCTCTCCGCTAAGTTATTGTATAGAGGCGAATAACAACATTAATACCCGTGTCAATATGTTGATTCACCTCAGGAATTTCAGTTTATTGTCGCAGACAATAAATTGGAACAAAAGGTGATTGTTCTGTTGTTAATTTGAAGACCAAACGTTGGTATAGATTGGATCTCACATTCCAAGCTGAAGATCAAGCAGAGGAAGTTGGTGTATTTAACGAACTGGCAGTGTGTGCCCTTAAGCCTTCAGTACTGACGTCGACGCACCCTACGGACCTTTAATACTCCACATGCTGCCGACCTCGGTGCACCATCGTGTCGTGTGTGCATTTAAGGGTACAGTAAGTTTAAAACCACTCTGTCGTGGGCGTTAGTTGACTTATACTGCAGATTTATTGAAAGGTTAACGTAGTGCAGGAAACAGCTGTTTGCGTCATTTGCAGTGCCATTTGGTGCAAAAAAATACGGTTTATGCTGTCATTTCGAAACCTTACACAAAGACATGTTGGCGTTCTTGAAGGGAAGCTAAGAGAGGACGATCTAAAGAATTCGAAATCCATTTGAAAAGACAACGGAGGGGCTGCTACTAAATCAAATGAAGTAGCAAATTTTGCTATTTCTCAAATCATCTTAATCATTTACAGATGGAGAGTGTGTAAAGGAAAGTGTATTGTAGGCTGCACAAATACTTTGTCCCGAATATTTAAAAATAAACAAATTAAAAGAGAATTCTGTAGGCTATATCGAACACAGAAGCCTGTGATCACGGAGCAACTCCACTCAGGGCATCCCAGTTGCAAAGAGGACAAGTAACTCGCTCTATTTATCAGCGGTATTACCACGACCCTTAATTAATCAAGACCACTCTTAATATTACGCCCGCTTTGTGTGCAGGTCATGTGGTCGCCAGCAGCTCAAGACCACGTAACAGGCTACTTGTAGGAGTCTGCGAAAAATTTCGAAAAAGCGACTATGACCTTCGTCATATCTGTCTGTGCGTCTGTAAGTCAGCATGAAGCAACTCGGCTCCCACTGAACGCATTTTCATGAAATTCGAAATGTGGATAGTTTTCGAAAACTTGTCGAGAATATTCAAGTTTCATTAAAATCAGACACGAATAAAGGTTACTTTACATGAAGACCAATATTCATTTTTTATCGTGTCTTGCTCATTTCTTATTGCAATGAGAAAAGTTTCAGAAAAGAAAGAGAAAATCAAAACACGCATTTTGTGTTCAATAACATTTTTTTTTTCTGAAAATCGTGCCGTTTATGAGATAATGTGGAAAATCTGGTACAGCCAGACAGGCCAAATATGGTGATACGGCGCATGAGCATTGCATGCTGGATAACTGGCGCCACAGACACTCCCTCAGAAAATGAAATACTTATTGCTCTTCCTCTGCAACAAAAGGTACGCGAATGCGCCTAATGTTAAGTTTATGCGTACATTGTCTGTCTTTTTCATCCTGCGTTGTATACGAAGATGTTACTGTGAGATGCGTACAGCGGAAACGAACAAAACTCCCAGCTGGATGTTACGCAAGGCATTACCCCTTCTTACCGAGCACAGCCGTGGGTCAGTAAGCAGGTGACTTTTTTGTTCCGCTAGAACTTTCTTTTCCATAAAGCTAATGCTGTCTCCACACCCAACTTTCTTTAGCTGCCTCCAGGCGCGAGGTCTGGCCTTCAACGAACGATACAGATCTTTCCAATATCAAATAAGAACCATGACATAAGATTTCATGTTTGGACGACAGTGGGTTTTCAAATTGTGCTGTCCAACTTCATCAGGAGCCCACTACAGCTGTAAGAAATGGTACGCACCTACACACACACACACACACACAATGTCAGTAGACAATGTTCGCGAACAGTCCACAGGCAAATATCGCATGTTTCTTGTCTCCCGTTGGAAAGGAAAACAAATTACAATTTGCGGACATGTCATTATGCCATCGCGCGATTCGGCCGAGGCAAACCATCAGACTGAGGTTTGAGATTCTCACAAACATGGTTACGAAGATACATCTCCTGGGATGTGACGCCGTGCAGTTTGGTAAATATGTATCCATGTTTCAGAGGAACCTGTTGCCCCTGAAAGGTTGTTACATATTTACCAGAATACATGGCGTCACATCTTAGGAGAAAGTTGGGCCTAATTTGACTGAGACATTACACTGAAGAAAAGTTGGCATCTGTCAACCAGACTGCACAGTTTCACAAAGAAGAAGTCGTCAGTCTGAATGGAGCAAGATAGTTGTTAAGAAGCCTCTCAATTGTTACAGTCTGGTTCAAGATTCTGAAAAAGAAAGACAACAGTCCAGTAACCAGGCCACTTTACATTTCAGCTTCCCACTCATGATCTTTCTTAATGGGGGATATTGGAGTCCTGAATTCAGTTCTTGATTACTCAATGGGTAAAGTGCCATTGTTCAGATTTCCAAAGTCTGTTCGATTTTACCCTGGTGATCATCATTCCAACATTGCTCCATGCTCACCTGGTGGAAAAGACTTGACCAGGCAACACATTGCCACTTTCTCAGCCCTTAGGCTGGGGCATCGCTCTGACCAAGCACAATAACATGCAAATTTGTTTTTATGTCAAAGGAGGGTTTTCATGTTTTGGGAGAAAAAAAGATGATTCAACATAAAAAAAAAAGAAGAAGACTGGGCTTGATATCTGCATTTTTCTGGGAATTTATGCAGCATAGAATGGTAATTTGAACTACCATCCTGTGCTGCATAATACACTAGCAAAGCACATATCTCATTTACACCATGGAAGAAGCCCGAAATCACACAAGGCTAAGTTTGTATCTTCCTCTGTCAATTATATTGATCAATTCTTAGCTTATTTAAAGATACTGATTATGAGTGCAGAACAAGAGTGGATGATGGTCATAAATGGTGAACAAGGATTTGGAAAGGTATGGCAGTGTTCTCTTTGGAGAGATCAAGTTAGAAACATAGGGAGAAAATACAATTAAACTAAATATTTTCCTGCATCTAGGGCTTCTACAAACAGAGTATTTCATAAATTTGATCTGACTCCTCATCAAGTATAAGGGTTCCTACTCTGAGAGGGGGTCAAGTTGTCCATGCTGAAGGCATGTAGGGTACTAAAGGTATAGCTCCACTTCTTTTGGCCTCAATTTTTGATGGAGGTGGTGGTCAAAATCAGACCCTGGCTGCTTTAACACCGGCAGTGAACCCAATGAATAAGAATCCCAGAACTGATGGGGACATTTTGGAGGAGAGAAAAATCTCTTGTCTTTACTGGGATTCGATCACTGGATCATCCAGCCCATACCCTAGTCAGTTTACTGACTACACTGTCCTGGCTATGCTACAGAAATCACTTCATCAAAAAAAGCCAGTTTCATTCACTGGACTCAGTGGCTCTTCCATGTGATGCATTATCAATCTAAGAATATAACTGTAACTGGTCAAACTGTGTTGTTTCTTACAGGATGTGGCTTGTGCTGCTGCTCTTTTTCATTATTCTGGGACTGTTTGCTTATTATGACACAAGGAAACCTAAAAATTTCCCACCAGGTAAGTTTAATATGACACAATGAAACCTAAAAATTTCCCACCAGGTAAGTTTAATGTGACACAGTGTAAAGACAAATGATGTTATTTAAAGTAGCATGAAATATACTTAAATACACACTCCTTTTACTGTGTAAATGAAATTTTTGTGTGTAAAGATGATTTATAATACTGTTTCATAAAATGCATGTAGTATTTTATACTGTAAAAATTGTGTATGTTTTGTATATTTATGACTTGTTTGTCACTCTGTTGTCTTTGTGACACACTTATGAACCCATGAAATGTATGTATGTACGTATGTATGCTATTTCCAGTGTACACATGCATGCACACAAACAAATACACACAAGTTGCATCATTAGCCATGCTATTATACAGTTCATTACTCTCTCTTTTCTTAACCTGATACAAGTGGTAAAAAAATTACTGCCTTCTAGGATGTGATGTCATGTGGTTTGGAAGAGGTATCATTGTTTCCAAGCAACTTGTTCAATCCATATTTGGGACAGATTTGTACCCTGATGGAGGCAGCAGTGTCCTTGCAAACAGTGTTGCCTATACCAAACACAATTATCAGAAACTCAGATCTCATGTAGCCATTGCATCAGGTCCACCATGGATGCCCGTGCTGGGGAGTGCCCTCCATGTGCACAGGCTGCGCAAGAAGACAGGCTACCTCTACCAAGCTACGGCTGAGTTGGCAAAGTGCTATGGCCCTGTGGTGGGGCTCAGGATTGGCAAGGACCGGCAGGTTGTCCTGTGTGGATATGAAGCGATCAGGGATATGTTGTCTCGCGATGAGTTTGATGGCAGGCCTCAGGGGATCTTCTATGAGACCAGAACATGGGGTAAACGAAGAGGTGAGTGACAAGTCATCACAACATATGACTGTTGGTGAAGATATCAGTGGTAGCACCAGGGGGACATTCACTGTGCACACAGTTCTGTCTTTCGGTAAGGCAGTGGGCTGTTTGGCCGCCACATGAAATGGAACATGGATGTAAGGAAAACATGTATAAGACTTTCTGAGAAGCTAGTATTCAACAAACTAAACTGAATCTTATGCACTCAAAAGTTATTTATGTTTGCAATAGCCCATGTAGTTCTCCAGAAGTGGTTACGTAGAGACATAACAATACTTCTCAGCAAAAGTTGGCATAATACAAAATGTTATACATGACCTTGAACATCAATACATATACAATTAAGTATGCTGTGAACATTCATATGTGTTACAGGCCTAGTAAACTGAAACATTTTGAAACATTTTCTCCTCAGTTAAAGGTGTGAAACTTCAGAGAAAGAGGATATTTGTTGATTCTTTCCCTTCTATTGTTCATGATAAGAAAGAAGAACCAGTTCCAGGTAAATTCCGAGATACATCAAATTAACACTAGACAGCATGCAAACTTACACCAACCCTCTGTAAATGTAACAAAATACCAGAAGAGAGTACACTGTATAGGTGTTAAGTTGTTTAACATGCTTCCCCTTTTACATAAAAGCAGAGTCAGATTATCCCCAAAAAATTTAAAACATTGTTACAAAACTACTTACATGAAAATTCTCTTTATTCCCTGGATGAATATTTTGAACTCCAAAGTTAAATTTTGACATATGATCTGAACTGACACATGAGGGCTTTCAGACACATGTTCCTTCTCTTTACTTACAAATCTGTATTATAACTATGTCAGTATATATCCAACCACTATCTGCAATGGAGGAAAATTTCCTAATTAAAGAGTACCGCTAATTGCTTCTAACTTACCGTACTGTCTTTATTTTTACTTTTATCTTTACTTTTACTTTTAATATTTGTTTTTATCCTTATTATATTTTATTACACTAAACAATTAGTATTGTCCTATTTTATCATATTTATCATACCAAATAACCATGTGACTGCTGTACACACTGTGTTGATGTCACCCCTTAATACCAACAAATATGACCATTTCTATATCCATATGGATTATGTAATCCTGTACGGATTTACGGAAGGAAAATAAATGATATGATATTGTTGCAGGCGTGCTGCTGACAGACGAGGAGTTCTGGCAGGACCAGCGTCGCTTTGTGCTGCGCCATCTCAAGGAGTTCGGGTTTGGTCGCCGCACCATGGCAGACCTGGTGGAAGAAGAAGCTGGGCAACTGGTCAAAGCATTTCAGCAGAAATTGGAGGGCTCCCAGGTGGGGAAGATGGTCACAATTTTTGCCAGAAGATATATTTGTTGTGTATGAAACACTGATCACATTTTAACAATTACAAACATGGAGATGGTGTACAACTGTGATGTAATATTCAAGTTTTACTGGCACTGGATTTGTACTTATGAAAATCATACACAGGAGTAGATCACTAAATTGTACAAATATTAATTACAGCTTGTGAGCCTTAAAGACTGCACATTTCTCAAAATTCTTGTTGGATAGTAGTATTTCATTTGCATCAGGTGTAGCAGTTATACCGATATGACTGAATACCGAAGAGTGTTTATGGAGCATGTACAACATCAGGGTGAGACTGAATTATCCCTTTGCACCACGGTTCATCTACATAATATTTCAAAACCTAGTACCTACAGCACACACATCCTACGTCTCTGTTTCAATGACAGTCAGTTTTGTTTTGGAGTAACTTTTCTGTTAATTCTTCTAATTATAAGAAATATATAAATAGATCTCATGGGGGACTTAGGCATTTCTGCATGTTCAAGTGGTGGGCCAACATAGTAATAACTGCTTTAAAGGGTTCATTGGAAAAGTTATCTGTGGTTTATCCTAAATCTGACATTCTTAAATTACATGAAATCTGCAGAGCAGAGTCCTTCTGGAGCAGCTAAAAACTGCTGTGCTAGCAAAGAAATTCCCCACATTTCATGGAATCCAAAAGTTTATCCTCAAGTTTATGAGGCAATAGTGGTATAAATTCAGTCCCCTAGATCTTATTCTAGTCTTTTGAAGATATACTTAAATATTTATCGTTGCACCATGCATTCTGTAGTTTATTCAATTAACACACCAATAAATGTGCATGTATATATTATTTAAGAAATCTAAAATTTAAAATAAAACACTTAAAACGCTCCTACATGTTTCGATCACACGATCATCCTCAGGGAGCATACATTGTTCCTTGCTAAAGGTATAGTTTAAAAACAATCAGTGCTTTATTTCATTATGTTAACTTGGTGCTGTGGCAGCATGTCATGCTGCCACAGCACCAAGATAACATAACGAAGTAAATCACTGATTGTTTTTAAACTATAACTTTAGCAAGAAACAGTTTATGCTCCCTGAGGATGAACGTGTGATCGAAACATGTAGGAGCGTTTTAAGTGTTTTATTGTAAATTTTAGATTGCTTAAATAATATATACATGTGCATTTGTTGGTGTGTTAATTGAATATAGTTAAATATTATCCCTTTTCTATGCCTCGTTCTTCCTATTGGTTTCTTCCCTCAGGTGTTCTGATGCAATTTTTGTTTACATTTCTCCCCACCCATCTTATGCATCTTATCGCCCTAACAATACGTGGGGAGTACAAATGCTGTTTTCTCCAGCCTACTGTTGTTTGCTTCCTCTTGACTCCACATATTTATGTCACTGTGCGGTCCCCTTGGAATGAGTAACACCAAGTGATAATTTTAATGAAAGGTATGATAATAGCAGGCACATAGCACTGCAGGATGTATGCTGTAGTAGCACATTCATTGTGCATATAGTGCAATCAAATATATAACTGCCCTTAAATCTATGCCAGGGTGGAGGTGTGGTGATGTCAATGAACAATGCCTTCAGTGTCTACGTTCTAAACACACTCTGGTCCATTTTGGCTGGAATTCGCTTCAGCCATTCGGACATAGAACTCAAGAAGCTACAAAATCTGCTCACAGAACTATTTGCCAACATCGACATGGTAGGCTGTCTCTTCAGCCAGTTCCCTGTGCTGCGCTTCCTGGCACCCAAGCTCTCTGGCTACCAACAGTTCATGTACACTCACCAGAGAGTGTGGATATACCTCAAAGTGAGTCCAATCATGTGTGTCTCAATGGACCTTGGAAAGATGACTGAATTTCCAGGTATTCTTTACATGTAAATAAATTGTTATACATATGCTATGTGTGTCAGTCACAGATTTCAGTTCTTGAACCATTCAACTGTCAATATTTAATAAATGTTTTATTAAAGATCATGAATATAATTGAATGGCAAAATACAAATCTGTGCATTTCTGACCACCCAGGGCTGGTATTTTGGTTTAAGATTGGAATAAACTTTGTGTATGTATGTATGTGTGTGTATGTGAGTGTGGTGGTTAGTTTCTGATGCCTCCAGATATGGTTACGATAACTCTTCTGCCCTTTTCCCATTCAGGTTAAGTACAGGAATCCATTGTTGAGGTGAGGCAGCAGGAACTGAGCAGATTGTGCTATCTTACAGTGTAAACATGACAATAATGGCTTGCATACAAGACTTACAGCTTAATATGGGCTCTGAGCATAAGGGAGGGGGCTTTTATTTTTGGTACTATGGTAGTGTTATCCTGGTAGACAGAAGGGTTTCGAGCTGTGAGCATATATATATGTGTGTGTGTGTGTGTGTGTGTGTGTGTGTGTGTGCACAGAGCTGAGGAAGAACCAAATACAGAAGCCTCAAAATAATGGTACAGTGTTGTACCCCAAGACTATGAGGTACCCACATATATTTCATTTCATTTATTTTCTTTCCATGGATCTGTACAGGATTACAAAATCCATATGGATATGGAAATAGTCATATTTGCTTAAGAAAGCTAGAAGTGAATATAAAATTGTACATTAATTTTAAATAATAGGTCTAGTACACTATTTGATGTTGTGACAAAATATAAATTATTTTAATATAAAAAGTAATAATATTAGAGCACAGAATTTGTTAACAACTGCATATAATAACAATTCATAAACATGTAAATATAATTACTACATGATTTGAGCTCTCAAATTTACAAAATAAATTTTAGTTGACTACAATACCATCACATCAAGACACAAAAAATTCTTCCAATAAATAAAACGCATGCTCTTCTGTTATTTGCACATTAATTTACAAACTGTTGCAGTGATGATGACCGGTAACACAAGCAATATTGTATGTCATGCAGATTTTCATGATTAAGCCTGAATCACAAACATATCTCTTCTTCTGTTTAGGACCAAGTAGTATCAATGTGAATAAAAATCCAACAGATGCAACAGTATGCAGATATTTACTTACTGTAAATCTACTCTACATGTTTCGGGTGTCAGCACACATCATCAGGAGTATTAAAAACTGTATCCATAGCCACCGGTACAAGTAGTATGACCTGTACC
>Ga0123357_10011150_pt1 | contig 11499 bp, 7 predicted proteins | sample TergutEmb28metaG_FD_89873 | JGI IMG/M metagenome (GOLD analysis project Ga0123357, IMG submission 89873) | Embiratermes neotenicus P4 segment gut microbial communities from Petit-Saut dam, French Guiana - Emb289 P4 | ecosystem: Host-associated > Arthropoda: Insects > Digestive system > Gut ...
ACACCATATGCAGTAATACGAGGTCTTTGATCTCCTGATGATGGGCATAATGATGCCCGAAACATGTTGAGAGAGTAGTTGATAATAAACATCTGAAGTTGACAATAAACATCTGAATTGTTGCATCTTGTTGGTATTCTCTCTTCACGCTTTGCTCATGATGCACGGTCACAGGAACATAAAGCATTTCTGTAAATTTCACAACACAGGGGCTCCTAATGATTGTGACAACAAAACGTTTTTTGAAACAAAGCGAGAAATAAATAGCTAAAATCCCCGCAACATACGTACAAGCCTCCCTTCTGACGTCACTCAATGAACCACGTAACAAATTTATTCATAACGAAGGCGAGAGTGTGTCAGTTTGCGGCCTATACTTACTGCGGTGGCCCAACCTACAGGTGTGACAGTGGCAGTAATATTGAGAAAAAATGATAAGCAATCCAGCTATGTAGTTCCATACAGAGATTAGATACTGGGCACTGACGGCACTACAAAAATGGGCAGCCTTTGTATGTATAACAAGCTTGCGATTGTGGAAGATGTATATACTGTAACATCAATCAGCCTTCGCCATGATGGTCGCAACATATTCACCTATAAAACGAAATTTATCTTAAGATGTGGCACTACCGTTGTGTTCGGTTATATAGAAATGAATACAAACAGTCAAATACATAACATACATTTCTGCGCATGTCAGCTACATGTTTTGGCTACCTCAACGTAGCCACCATCAGCCTGCACAGAACCATAGAAAGGAAATGGTAAGGTCGAGATCTCGCCCATAGATTTTTACGTAAAAAAAATCATTTTTATGATTCCGCGCAGCCTGATGATGGTTACGTTTAAGTAGCCGAAACATGTAGCTGAGGTAAGTAAAAATATACGTGTGTGTATTTGAAAGTACTCATTTCCACAAAACGAAAACATATATTCAATTCTGTGACAAATTTTTTGGTAACTAATAAATTTCATTAAAAAATCCGCTAAAGAGGGTTGCATGCAGTTGCGAAACATGCCCAAACCATCAGAGTCCATCTTCTACACTTAGGGTCAAATGTACTCTTATTGCAGGCAGCAATGGAGGCCGGCTGTTCCATTCACCAGCTAAACTAACTAACTAACTGTATGGTGCGGAGTCCTTCCTGAGAAGCTAGCGGGTCATCAGCTAATCAAGAAATGCCCCGCATTTTATGGAACCCGAAGGTTAATTACCATATTCACAAGCGCCCGCTACATGTCCCTATCCTGAGACAGAGCAAACCAGTCCATGCCTCCTCATCCCATTTCTTGAAGATCCATTTCAATATTATCCTCCTCTCTACGCCCGTGTCTCCCAAGTGTTCTCCTTCCATCAGGTCTCCCAACCAAAACCCTATATGCACCTCTCCTGTCCCCATACGTGCTACATGCCCCGCCCATATCATACTTCTTGATTTGATCACCCGAATAATATTTGGTGAGGAGTATAGAGCATAAAGCCCATCTCTATGCAGTCTTCTCCAATGTCCTTTTTACCTCCTCCCTCTTAGGCCAAAATATCTTCCTCTGCACCATATTCTCGAACACCATCAGCCTATGTTCCTCTCTCAAAGTGAGAGACCAAGTTTCAAACCCGCACAAAACAACAGACAAAATTACAGATCTGAATGTCTTGATCTCTATATTTTTGGAGAGCAAACTGGAAAACAAAAGGTTCTGTACCGAATGATAGTAAGCGGTCCTTGACTTCAATCTGCTCTTGATTTCTTCGTGAATGGAATTTTGATTTGTTTGGGTTGTTTCCAAATATCTGAAATGTTCCACTATTTCAAAGGATTTATTGCCTGTCTTTATGTTGTTATTTTGTCCTGCATGCTGGTGTCAGACATGACCGTGTACTTAGTTTTCTCAACACCTACTTCTAAACCAGTCTCCTTACTAGCGACTATTAAAGCTGCAGCGTTGTTAGGTGCATTCGCAAGATTGCGAAAAGCGACTGTTAGCTTCGTCACGTTTGTCTGTCCGTCCTTCCGTCATGCAACAACTCGGCTCCTACTGAATGGATTTTTATGGCATTTGATACATGCCTACGTTTCGAAAATCTGTCGAAAATTTCGGGTTCATTACAATCGGACAAGAATAACGGGTACCTTACAAGAAGACCAAAATACATTTTTGATCATAACTCGCTCAGGTCTTCTTGGAATGAGTAATGTTTCAGGCAAAATTTATATAGCAAATCAGAACACAATTTTAAGTTCAATAACATTTCTTTTTTTTTTTTTCTCCAAAATCGTGTCGTTTATGAGACGAAGCGGATAAATATTTTACAGCTGGGCAGACCACACATGGCAATATGGCGCGTGCGCATTGCAAGCTGGATACCTGAAGCTACAAACATACACTCAGAATATGTAATACGTATTGCTTTTCCACTGCAACGAAAGTTGCACGAAAACGCTTCAATCCTATGTTATACGCAGAGCGCCTGTCTTGTTTACAGTATGTATCCTCCCACCCAGTATATTATCAACAGCTTAAACCAGAAGCAGAGGAGTATATGTTGCAGGAAAGTAAATAAATGAACTTACGGAGTTCGAGTTTTGTGTTTAGATTTAAATCGCTAATGAATCTTACCATTTAACTTCAAGCGCCCCTGGTTTCCTTGAACTCTCATAATGACGTGACCTAAAGCAAAGTTGAAACGCAATGGCGATAAAGCATCTCCTTGTTTCAAACCATTCTTAACAGGAAACTCGCCATACAAACGTTTGCGTACTCGGATTCTGCTATAGGTTTCGTTTATACACATTTTCAACAGCCTTTCTAGTTTCACAGGGATACCACACTCAATAACAAGACTACGTGAGACCTCCTCCTAACTGAACCATAGGCTGTCTTTAAGTCTACAAGTAGTTGATGCAATGCTTCATTGTACTCCCATTTCTTACCAAGTATTTGCTGAGTGCAGAATATGTGATCAACAGTTGACTTGTTGCGTCAAAATCCACACTGTTGATCCCCCATACTTTCCTCTACACACAGAGTTCACCCTTACAGAAAAATGTTTGTCAGAATTCTATATGTAGTTGACAAAAGGGGTATGTCTCGATAATTACTACAATCTGTTCTGTCGCCCTTCTTATAAATACGTACAACGATCGACCCTTTCCATAGCTCACGCATTTCCTCCTCATTCCAACCTCATTCCAAATAAAATGTATAAGCTGATGGATCTCAGAACAAATTTCCCTACCTCTTGCTTTAATCAATTCTGCTGGAATATGATCAGTACCTACTAATTTGTTTCTTTTTAGCTTTTCAATAGCCATTTCAACCTCAAAAGTACTGGGCTCAGGCACTAGTGGTGCAGCAGTATACATTTCAGTTTGCGTAACATCATTAACCCCAAGTACATTCAATAGCTGAGAGAAAAGATTTCTCAACTTAGTCAAAACCCTGTGGGGGTATGCAACCAGATCCCTTCCCATCCTTCGCTATATCACTTCTAGGGGGTAACCTTTCTTAAAATCAATGATGCCCTTCTACAGGTCCCTAATATTCTTAAAGTCAGTTATGCCCTTCTATAGGTCTGAAATATTTTGGTTATTACTGTGTGCGTCAAGTTCATTAACTGTACATTTCAGATATTCCTTCTTTTTGTTCCCGAAATGTCTACTAGCTTCACGTCTTACGTTGCTCAGATATCTGTTACTTCGGTCTGGATCCTGTAACCACTGCACTTCAGCCTGCTTTCCTTAATCTAAAAATTTCGAACAGTTTTCATCAAATCATGCTCGATTAATCAACACCATTAATTAATCAGTTACATCGTTCCTTTTGACAATTTTGCTTCGTTCGTTCGCCGATAAAGTTTGAAATCTGAAACCAATACGATCATGCGACACAAAAACTATGGCCTACCCGACTTTTTTTTTTAAGTGGCGCCACGTGTACAAACAAAATTTCCGTTTTTTTTATTCCAACAGTGGGCTGCATTATAGTTCTTCTCGTAACGAAAAGAAAACAATTCATAAATATACTGATTCGGAGGAAATGGTTATGCTAATATTGCTTCAGGATGTAGTACATATTCACTGTCCTGTCGCCAGAATTAACAGCCTCACTACATTGCTGTAGCTTCACTATCAGTACAGTAGGCTACAAAAGATTCTTTAACACCTAAGTCTCGATTTAACTTCTCGCGGCCATGAATATTGGTACCTCTGTAATAAACCATACGGCGCCACGTTCCGAAGACGGAAATATACAATTTTAATATGAGAATTATACAAGGTATGTATGGCGGATACAGAAACATTGTGTTATTACAGAACTGAGGTAACGACACAGGCCTACGTGTTAGAAGATACGTAATATCATATTGGCGCATTCGCGTAATGTTTATACCTCCTCGGCTATCCTAACAGCCTGATACCAGTTCAATCGAGGTGAGCGCTTTATGGCCATTTAAAGCCGCCAGCAAGACTAACGCGTATTCATATATACGTGTAAAGTGCCCAATATTTTTGCGCGATTTTAACCAAATTTGGATTTTCTCGACAGATTTTCATAAAATTCCCAACATCAAATTGGTGTAAATTGGTGTAAATCCGTCCAGTGGGAGCCGCGCTGATACTTGCCGACAGAAGGACACGACAACTACGGAAGGGCGCCGAAGAAGTACAACTGAAGAAGCGTCAGAAGCAAAGGGTGACAGATTGTTCTGAATATGTCTGACTACATGAAAGGCAAGAATCACAACAGAAACAAGTTTTATTATAAATCAAAATGGCAGAGCTGCAAGAATTTCGACAGCTTCAGTCTCTAAGCATCAGATCATGTTACAGCATTACATTACGCATTTCCAGGGGGCAATATACCGCCTCAATTAGACTAAAAGAGCAGGGAAAGCCCCTTTCAAAACGGAATAGTTAATCAATCGTTCGCTTGGATTTCGGTCTGTACTGTAGCCACATTACTGCATTAAAGTAATACATCTTACCACAAATTCAGTAGTATTTTCTAAACGTCAGACAGGCCATACAGACGATGTGAACAAAACAAGATAAAAAAATTATCTAAGTTCGGAGTTCTTGGCAAATCATCTGTTAATGCCTGATGCTCTATGCTAAGGTGCACTTCCTTAAAATACAAAGACCACATATCACATCATATCGTATCATATATCACATCATATCACATCATACATCACTGACAAGACAAACACAAAAGACGCAAGGTTATTCGTATAATCAATCAGCCCACATTAAACGACATAATCAATCAAAGCAAACGCCCACAAAGCCTGCACTATGGCTGCTCTTTGCATGTTTTATCTTAACCTTCATAGCAAAGTGATTACTATCTTTATAGCCTGCATTAACATTGAAAGCTCTGAATATTTCCCACACAGTGTTTCATATAATTCTCACAATATACAGTTCTAATTCCCTACATGGAAGTAACTGTTCATTCGCAGCTATGGAGAAGCAATGAGTTCCCTGCGAGGTACGAACCGAATTCTTAGCCTATTTTCCTTCCTAAAAAGAGGAAAGTAGGATATCTGTGTATGTGCCTGTGTTTCACTCATTTCAAATTTCGAACCAATTTCGTACAACTGTTATGCCACTGAAGGCTATTCGAACGCCTCGAACGTCTTGTTAATTTCCTACAGTCAGTAACAAAAACATGGCGGACGGGCGAACTTTGAGGCGGGAGAGATTCTATTTCCATGTACAGTACATCAGTTCCCCAAGCGAAGTACGCTAATACAACTTGGAAAAGTTTCTACTGAGATGAGTGTCCGTGTGAAACTTTTATTTAGCCTTCGGTCCTATGACGGTGTGAGACGCACCACTGTACCAAGACAGGTAAAGTTCGGTACGACTGTAGATCATATACATATAGTACAGTACATACCTGCACATTTAATAGGCAGTTCTGTTTGTAAGTTAACAAACCACGCGATAAAGCGAATATATCCGGCAATACCCGACAGATTTAGCTTGAACAGAATCTGTAATTGGGTCATGAATTCTTAAGGCAGCACGTTCGTCCGAAAAGTTGGTACTTGAATACCAAACTACTAGGTGTCAGGCCCCGTAAGTCCGTATTATTAACACTGCAGATGTGATTTTAAAAATTTGAGACGCTCGTCAGTGTACGTTTACCTTAACTTCCCTTACTAGTAGTAAAGATTTCCTTTCTTGCACGTAATACTGCCGGAAAGGGACTGTTCACAATACAATACACAAGGCACGTCCAGGTGACACCCGTTTGTCACGCACACGTACCTTGGCCCACTGTGTTCGTTCCCATAACGCGCGTCCTCCAGAGGGCCTTGTAGCTTAACAATGCAGAACAAAGCACAGGTCAAAGCCCCCTGAATTGAATAATACTGCGGAAAGTGGGCCTTGTAAAGAGAAGACTTCTAAGGCTATCTCCTTTTACTGATTAATCTGTCGAATTAAACGGTTAACTTTTCAACCAGTATAAATCCCCTTGTTTTTAAGCTTTCGCCGTGTTCTAAATGTAATTTATTCCTTTTTGGGTAATTCCCCGGCGTCTGAGTTCTAATTGCCGACGTTTCGGAACTCACTATCGGTTCCATCTTTATAGGCTATGAAGATGGAACCGATAGTGAGTTCCGAAACGTCGGCAATTAGAACTCAGACGCCGGGGAATTACTATCGGTTCCATCTTCATAGGCTATGAAGATGGAACCGATAGTGAATTCCGAAACGTCGGCAATTAGAACTCAGACGCCGGGGAATTACCCAAAAAGGAATAAATTACAAGTATAAATCCCAATTAAACGCAACGAGAAATTATTGCGCATAAAATCTGTTAAGAAAACAGTACTTGTTGTCGTGGAACATTTACTTGACTTAAAAAAAATAAAAAAATGTCTAACCTAACATCATTAAAGAAGCCTGCAACCCACTTTAATACTAAATACAGAAATTGCTGGTATATACTGGACACTGAACTTACCGCAATACCTTCCAACGCCCTATTGCTAACAACTTCTGGTGCTATTCATAATGGCTACAAAGGCGGACATACGTAACGACGTGGCTCCAACGTTAACACCATACGGTAGTGCTTACTTCTAACCGCAGAGTCATCAGCGCTGTATTTATTTATTCATTTATTTATTCATGACCTTTTATCAATGATTGCAATGGTAGCTTGGTCAGAAAATAATGAACTGTAAAGGATGTGTATGGAAACGGCCGTGGCCTAAATTCAGTCGAAATTTACCTGGAGTGACTGAAGAAACTCACGAGTTACCTCAGTCCCGATATTTGGCCTCCAGTCGATACCTGAACATTATTCTGAACGCAAAGCATAGTGTTATCCCACACGCTACAAGATTCCTTGCATGTAACCTTGTCCATGGAACGCATATTTAGAAAGGTTTATTAATTATAAATTCTTGATATAAACTAATAATAATTAGAAAGGATGTGAAAGAAACTGGCCGAGGAAAAGTTTTAGATTCGCCTAGTAGCGTACCATTTGTCTCAGAATGGAGAACATAACAGCAACATCCGTCAGGACAGACGGTCTCAGGGCAAAAATTCGAACCCGCTACTTCCTGAATACGAAGAAATTCTGCTACCCTCTATGCCACGACGCTCTGATACTTTACACAGCAGCATCGAAACACATTAAGTACCCTTAATAACAGCGACCTTACATTGTGGGTGGGATGTGTGAAGCCTAAACACGCGCATGCCTGCAGTAGGACACGAGTCTTATATCACTATCCCTTTAGTCACTTATTAATTTACATTATTTACTTTTCGATCAAAATTATATTAACAAATAGGAAATTAGTAAATATTTGAAGCCAAAACAACAAGAAAGTACTTTTCTATCAAACGCTTTCGGCAAAGATTGGCTGTGTTTGAGGGTTTCCTCGCTTCGCCCGCTTGTCCTCGTTATAAAGATACCATTAAGGTGCAGATGAGTATGGAGCATTGGTGGTGTGTGGCGTGCCATTGGCAGGGGGAAACCGCGGCAGGTACTGAGAGCCACACCTCTCTTACTGCCACTCTGCACCACGAATGCCACATGGACCGTTGACAGACGGGCGACTAACCGCCTGAGCCAAGCCACTGCCTATTGAAGAACAACGTCCACACAAACAACGGACATAAATTCAGATCCTCGTTACCATAAACACAATCTACCTGATTACAAAGAGAGTTTGGCTAGTGTTATTTACGGCAACAATCGATGTTTATGGAGAGAATGATACAAAACATAAACACACCGCGTCTTGTTCATTTCCGTGCCCTGATATCGCTATTTCATATAAAACCAACTAATGCACACATATTATTAGCACCACTTTATTAGCATTGTGTCACTCCGTCATGTTTCAGCTCTCAAAGGACCATCTTCAGGGAGTACGACTGACACATTTCCACAAAAGTATCAACAAAATATCTGCTAGATGTAAAATTCAGTTTAGTAAGCAAGGTGTATGTATCTAACGAGTAATATATTACACGCCACTCATTAAACTGAATTTTATCTGGCAAATATTTTGTTGATATTGTTGTGGAAATGTATCAGTCTTACTTCCTGAAGATGGCCCTTTGAGAGCTGAAACATGTCGGAGTAGCACAGTGTTAATAAAGTGATGCTAATAATACAAGTGTGTATTAGTCGGTTTTTACGTGAAATAAACACAAAGTGTGTGCAAAATGTTGAGCTTGCAAATGTTAACGTAGTAAGTAATGTATATATAATACATCTACACATATCCTTTGGCAGTGGCATATATATATATATATACATATATATATGCCGGTCCCAGTAGCCGCGCGGTCTAAGACGTAGGTCTGCGGTCGCCCGCTTGCTGAGATCGTGGGTTCGAATCCCGCCGGGGGCATGGATGTCTGTCTGTTGTTCAGAGTTGTGTGTTGTGAGGTAGAGGTCTCTGCGACGAGCTGATCACTCGTCCAGAGGAGCCCTACCGACTGTGGTGCGTCGTTGTGTGTGATCTAGAAACCTCATGAATGAGGAAGCCATGGCCCGCATTGGGCCGCAGCGCCACAAGGGGGGGGGGGGAAGTGGCACACACACACATACATATATATATATATACATACACCAGTGGCATATATATATATATATCACTGTCCAGCAAAGGGTTGACAGAGGGATGTACATTATATGAACACCCTCGCGAGTTACATTTTGCCATAACTGCTCACCTCTCCGTACTATAGTTACCTACTGACCCTAATTACATTCTGTTCAACAAACTAACCTGTCAGGACTTGTGTTCGAAAGGTGCCAGCTTCTAATTTGACCATTAACGCCAATTAGCGTTCCCAAGACGAGTAGCTTAAACAGGCCACGACCACTCAACCACGTATCCCGTTCCATTCACCCAGTATAATGTCCTGATTTCCTCTTTGATTTAAATTGCGTATATTTGACGCTGCTTGGAAAAGCAACACGAAAGAATCACTTAATTAGGCCCAAATGGACAGCGACTGTAGAGTAAAACACATCACGAGAAGACAAAAGTTATTAACCTCAATCCAAACATGAGTGCTACATGTACCGCCCATTTCAGCGCAAGGTTTATGCAAAACATACGTATTTCTTGAGTACAGAAGGATAAAATGAAGGAATAAAATGCACTTTGTGAAAAATAAAATAGAGATTGTGCAGCATGTCTCAAACTGCAGCAAGTTTCCTCGTTACTTAAATTCAAACCACACATTTATAGGGGAGTATTCCTACGTATGTAATTCAGTCACCCTATTCGCCACTCGTAATAAAATCTGGTGACGATGACAACTAATGAAGCTAATGAAATCTTCGGTTTTATGGGCTGTTAGGCGGCGTTGGATAAAAGATGGGTGTCTGCAGGATTTCCCGAAATGTCAGCACCCATCTACTTTTCAAGGCTGCATAACAGACCGGCCAACCGAAGATTTCATTCACATTGCAGCGGCGTACTGAAATCACGCAAGACTCACGACGCTCTCCAATAAGTAACGTAATCAAAATACCTGATACATCCTCTCTTTTATATCCAAACATTTTCCTCAAAAACTTTTCTGCAGACACCCTCCCTGTTGCGTCGAACTACACATTATCACAACGTGCACTAGTCTGAACTGTAATAAGACTACAATATCGCAGGACTCTGGACTTTGTACGTAATATTTACGTAGGCTATATTACGATTTTTGTTGTGTACGTTTCGAGTTTAAAAATCTTTTTAGAGGTCACTCAGTAACATCAAGATTGGAAAAATACGACATAAATATTATACAAACTACATTGTTGTCTTACAAGAAACGCGGATAATATTGTAATGAAACATATCAAGTCTTTAAAAAAAAGAATATGTTATAACATGAGGATATTTAACATGTTTTGGAGTGCAGAACTCAGTAATCATTTTATTAGTTCCTTTTATATTCTTTCTGCCATTCTGCCATTCTGAGTGCCATGGTAGCAAGTATATGTTAATACCTGTCATCGTCAGGTTTATTCTCAATTCTTAAACAGCTTTAACTACTTCAGTTGTAGGTCTGTTGATATTTTCCTTGTGTGTGTTTCTCTTTGTTTATCTGTCATACAAGTTCGGACTTCGTTTGTGTGCAATGTGTCGAACTGTAAATTCGGAAATTTGCTCTTAATTGTAATGCCGCTACTGGCTCATGTTCTTCGTAGAGCTGTTACTAGGAATAGTAAGATTTCAGACTCCACATCAACAACAACAAAATCAACAACACAAAACAAATAGACTCTCAATAATTCCAGACCCAATAGCGGCAGTACGACACTACAGTTAGCGTGCAATTTCAGACGTACCACAACACATCGCACACAAACAAAGCCAGTAAACGTAAGACAAATAACCGGAAAAATCCACGAGGAAAACATCAACACACGCTAAGTGGTTGAAACGTACTCTTTATAAATACAAAAACAAAACTTACAACGCGAACTAGAGACATGCTGGTTAACACTTCACTCAGCATTGGCAGAAGGAATGCAAGGCAACCAATATGGCAAGCATTAATTACCGCACTCGAAAAATTAACCTTTTAAAGCTTACTGGTTACGTGTTGCACCAACAAGTTTAACATTCAGCAACTGTACACTCTGCCCACACTGTATTTATGTGTTTTGTGTGGATCTCAGAACAGCCAGACTTGTGCCACTTACATCATAAACTGATTGGCGTTTATAACCGAGAAGAAGAGTGTTTACTGCGCGGTACGAACTGGGTCTTTAAAGAAAGTTGTCTGCGCTTCGTCTGTAAAAGGTTAAGTTCAAAATAAAATATTTTCATTTTAAGACTCCTAATGTGTTTTAATATAGTATTATCCAAATATGCTATCAGATTAACCTGTTGACGCCTAACGTCGACTATAGTGGTCGTACCACACCGCTAACCTCTAAATGTTGCATTTTATATATTTATTCAACAAATATAGGTACTGAAAATTTTAAACATGGTATATACTC
>Ga0123357_10011151_pt1 | contig 11498 bp, 6 predicted proteins | sample TergutEmb28metaG_FD_89873 | JGI IMG/M metagenome (GOLD analysis project Ga0123357, IMG submission 89873) | Embiratermes neotenicus P4 segment gut microbial communities from Petit-Saut dam, French Guiana - Emb289 P4 | ecosystem: Host-associated > Arthropoda: Insects > Digestive system > Gut ...
ATAGCTGATTATATATATATATATATATATATATATATATAGAGAGAGAGAGAGAGAGAGAGAGAGAGTGTCTATTTCGGTGAAACATAAAATTTCATTTTATTAACGGACTGCGTACGAACCAAGAATGGTTCAGCAGAATGATAATACACTCTGCTAACAAAGATATATGCAGGCGACTACATCCAGGCATTGAGGTCAAACATAATTTGAAACTGTCGCTCATGCACGCAGAATTAATATAATTTAATGCTGAAGAAGCATAGTAGCACATTTCTTAGCGTCATGGAATCTTACGATAAAACAACTCAGACCATTTTTTGATAAGATGCCTGTTTTTAATGTACGTATATATAAAATCTACCGACTGACTGTGAGCCATTCGGCCACCTATTCACAGGGTAGCTGATGTCTGCGGTGGGTAAAGGTGGCGAGGCGTGAAGCTTACCACTCACCTCCAACTATGGCACAGATGAAAAACGCGTAGAACTAAGCCTCCATTCCCCCACATGCATTTATGACACAGTCACTACCTTATCCACCAAACTGTGACACAGATACTACGTTGTAGAGGAAGACTACGTTGGAGATCCCTAACTTGTCGATTTGAAAATCAGTACTCGATGCGAAAATCGTAAAGAGGAAGTCACTGAATCGAGCACGGGTCTTTTAAACGGTAGCTATTTCTGTACTTGTTTTGATGTTTTGCTGACCGTTCATCTCAGTACAATCCTAGTGATTAACCAATTTGTTTCACAAAATCTTGTTTTATAATAAGTTTATTAAATGCCTGTACATGTTTCGAGCACTATGTGCTCATCATCAGGAGGCCAAAACTGTATTTACAGTTTTGGCCTCCTAATGATGCGCACAAAGTGCTCGAAACATGTAGAGGAATTTAATAAACTTATTATAAAACAAGATTTTGTGCATCAAGTTGGTTAATTACTAGGATTTTTTTTACTTGTGTTTTCATTTTACTGGTAGCTTCCTTCGCTATCTAGGTCATACGTATTTGCGTCATCTTCTGTGTATGTGCATGTGCACTTGCGTCGAAGTAAGCGACTGAAAGTGTTTCGTACTCACCGCATCCTAGAATTACTGCAGCAATAATCTTCATGATAAATGGATCAACTTACCTGAAACAAACAAAAAAATAATTCTTAGAGAGACCTTAACATTTATGGGCGAAAAATTTCGACAAACTCCGAAGTAAGAATGTCAAATGGAAAAAAAGTTTCACCAGACAACGAAACTGAATGACCTAATTTTGTTTAAAACATCAAGATTTGTGACCATCTGGCAGGCCATGGACCCTATCCAGCCTCCTGTTCACTGGGAGCGTGGGGTGCTCCTCCCAGTCTACAGTGACCGGGATGTGAAACTGAGTACACATTTCCATTTGATGCTGAAATTAAGAATAGATGGCGATATACCGCCAGTCCCTACCCTTGTGACTTCACGGTGAATACCGCGACAATTTTGATTTATCTTTTATGTTTCTTAATCTTCATCTAACCAAGACTGCAAAATCCAGGATTTTGACTTACGGATGTAAAGTTTTCATTTCCTCCCACATGAGGTCAACAAAAGCATATAAATTCGGTCAATGGAAAGTTACTTACTTGTATGTGGCTCTATGGACATTTCAGTACTGATAGCAATGCAAATAAGCAGTACAATATACTCAATCTCATTAAGAGTGTTTATTAATTTATAACAATCTGTATATGAAATGGGCAAGACCGAATTCTCCCCTACAAATAAAATTTAAATTCGGTGATAGATAACCAGAAAGTACGAAGGGTGGAGTGTTGTCCTTCCGTCTCGCTCCTCTCCCCTTCAATCCCCGTCTTCTGCTCACCATCCCCGACCAAGTCGTGTGCGACGTCACTGACGAGAAGATCGATGACGCAGGCACAGACTGGCCTGGATGTTGCTTGCTTCCTTCCTGCATTGTACGCACTGTGAGTTCACCCAAAATGTTACGCATCGCGTCACGCAGCAACCTTATATCATATGACATCCTTAGTTAATAGGCGAAAAGAAAAATATTCTGAAATGTAGGCAGTGGGTATCCTTCAAAATAATTAAATTATGAGTTGTTACGTTTTTAGTATTTGAAATGGTAAAAGTTTATTAGTTATTAATATTTTAGATTTTCCTGCGTTCTGGTGATTTCTACGTACGCAACTCGATCCGATCTACGTACCTACGATAATCTCACGCACGGGGAAGAAAACGCTGTTTTTAGTAACAAAAGTGAGTGTCATAAATATCATACATGTAATCCGGCAGATCATAGTCATGACGGTAGTAAGAATAGACTGTAACACCATAACTTGTCAGCATTCAATTAAATAGCAGTTAACAAGGGAAGAGAAAATCAGGAATGATTACGAATGAATGGTAAACGAGAGTTTCTGGTCTATGGACAAGTAGAGTGTATATCTGTTGATGGTTACCAAATTCAGGGCATACTGAAGGCTAATTCTAGAAGACCACAATCTTCGTCTCCACGGTCGTGAAAAACTAAGATCTCAAAACTGGCGGTAACAAATTTTTTGAACGACGTCACAAATATAATGAAAAGAAATGGCAAACCTTTTTCAGCCCGGACACTATTCCAGCGTAACCGCGCCTAACCTCCAACCTGCAGCAAACCAAGAACGAGACGACCAATGTGGTAATCAACATTATAGTCGCGAGCTCCTGATGACGGGTATAGTAGTGCCCGAAACATGTTGAGCCTATAAGACGTACAATAAAATAATAAGTGGCATCTAGTTGGTTTTTATTCTTCAGTAATACTAAAGCTGGTCTGGAAATAAAAAAGTAGACAAAATGTAAGTTCTAGCTATTTTGTACAGATGAAAGTAACTGCATGTGTTAAACTACACTAAAAGTGGGTTTGAGAATATATATATATATATATATATAGTTCATTAGTGCTGTGGAGAATTTACAGGGGTAATGACGTAGACAAAACTGTGAACTGGTTACTGGTTCTGTGCTTGATATGTGATTTGTATTTGGAGAACAGAGAGAGGAGAAGACAGAGGACAATGGAAATGGAAATATTAGATGATTCATGAAAGAGAAGCAACTGGAAAACGAGAATTCATATCGACCGATACAATGATATATTCTTATTTTAATACTGCTTTTGTGATTTTAACTTGCAGTGTATATTAAAACGCATCATCCATCTGAAATATGAACAATATTTCTACTTTAATATATTGTAATGTAAGAAGCCCTACTTTGATATATATCAAAGGAATATGAAGTTCATTTCTAAGTAATTAGACATGAAATCGCATTTTGCATCAACGAGTCGTGAATAACATGTTTTAAAGGCATTCATCGTCCACATATAACTACTAGAAAGTTTAATACTTTTTATGATCTGCTGAAATATAACACAGAAGTCCACAAATCAAATTCCTTTCTGGATATACAATAATTCTACCTGATTTCACACTTTATGCCTTTTGTCAATTCGATTCCCTAGATAATACACAGTGTTAGCCTCTACGCATTATTCTATTCCATTCAGAGCAGAAAAAAAGATCTATTCATATTAGAAAAATAATATATTTCATCTGTCTTTATACAGTGTCAATAGGGATGGGAGTTATGGTTCCTATAAATTACGGTATATGGTGACGTTCGGAAATAACGGAATAACAACGCACGATCTATAACATGAAACTGGTTTCTGGATCACTGAAATACGACGGTCAGATTGCAACTAAAAACAGGAGTCAGCTTCTAGATACCACCAGTACAGTTACATGTTCTGACGTTACTGCATGCTGTACAAGGCAAAAGAATATCTGAAACCGTTTAATAACCTTACTCATTACAAACACGAGGCCAGCCTACAATTTATTTGAAATTCTTCAACCCTTGATGGGAAAAGGAAGTCAATAGAATCAACATATTCAATAATATAAGAAGAAATGTAGTGCACTGTGATTGTAGACCTACACCAAAATTATTTCGAAATGAAAAAGAACCAGTGTAACAAATGTGAATCGAACCGCTTATAAAATATCACACACACACACACACACACACACATATATATATATATATATATAGCACGTTTTTCTGGACTTGGGCAAAAACGCACATTTTATAAAAATTGCAAAACAATTATCTGCATTTTCATTAATTTTATTTTGATAGTGATCTGCCCCAAAACAAAAGATTATTTCGGAGTGCAGAAACTACCTTTAGGGTTCAGAAAATGTCTCCAAGACTTTAAATGATGCATCGGATATTTCATGATAACTTCCAGATACCTGTACCAATTTATTGTAAAACACGGTTTCCACAGGTCTTTATCACAGGCCAAATATTATGTTATGAAATGTGACAGTACTAAGGGCTTGATCCTAACAGTCAATAGCCTTAATTGATGCAAAGTCGAAACAGCACGTAATGACATCTTAAATGTGGATGGCTGTATTCACAGTGAAGTTTTTACAAAATTTAATAAGACAGACAAGTGCCTTCAGACGTTCTAGCAGGCGAGAGACGACCAGAGATGTACTTTGCACAAGTGCATATATATATATATATATATATATATATATATATATATAAGCTGAGTTGTCTGTTGGCTGGCTTATGTGTCGTAGCTGTACTGACTGTACTGAAATTTCGTGCAGAACCTACTTATTACGCTCAATAATCCGTTAACATCTTCTTCCTTGGCAAGGTGAAGTTCGGTCATGTGGTCACAGAATTCTACCACATACGAAAAAAATATTTACGTTCTCAAGAGTTCGACAATTCGTCTTATCCTGTGTCAGTTCCATCCAGTCACCAAATGCTCGTGCTAGTTCTTTAAGACACAATTTAATATTATCCTTCATTCTATGCCTAATTGTACAAGTCGCCTTTCCTCTTCACTCTTCACAACTATGTCTTCTAAGTTTCACATCTGTCTATGGGTGAATTTTTCATTTTCAGCCTTTCCAACTTATTTTGTTTGGTGACGATAATGTAGGTCTGCCTACAAAAGAACACAAATTATGAAGTTCCTCGCTACGTAATTATCTTTACCCTCCAACTACAGCCATCTCTCATAAGACTAACTCTTCTCGTCATTACTCTATTCTTAATCAATGGGAAAAAAACTTAAAAGAGATCACGAGGGGGCGTAAGTGTGGATAATTAACGGGTCTGCCATGATTTAAAGGAAAAAATTTGACATGCACCAGCTGCAAGTCCTAATAACTGATATCGTAACCAGTCAGTGTTTAAAGTCGTTCCGGTGAGTAAGAAGGCCTACTGAGAACTGGAGGTAAGGCGCCATAGACTCCGGCAGTCGATGAAGATAATTATAAACCATAACAGTGTGGAAGCTCTGATGGAGTGAGCTCTGGTTTAGCTCTTCGATTTTTCATTTTCGGTTTCGAACTCGTGGCTCCCTAAAGGGAAAACAACGCTTCATTCGGTTAGAAAGATGATGTTGACGGTACTGCGCCGGGTTAAGGTCATTCTCCCTGTATTTCACTCCATCCATCCAGCCAGGCAGCAGTAGGAGCAAGCAAGCTCCCTGTATCTGGATTTCTCCCGGATTGCATCCCATTCTCTCCCCTCTTTCGGAGCCACCGCCTGTCTGTCCGCCTCGCCTGCCCTTCATTTCTCGCATTCTCCATCGCCATAAATCAGCAGCATCGTTGCCATGGAGCTGCCAGACTCCCGTCCTATTCGTACTGCTGCTGCCACTCCGGTCGGCCGGCAGCACGTTGGAACAACAGACAGGCCGCCTGCTGGCTTAAATGGCTGACTGGCTGGCTGTCTCGCGTTAAGACTTGGCTATTTTGAATGTTAGGTAGCAATCGGCATCTATTATACGACAGTCTTTTGACCAGACTGTTAGGGATCCGTAGCCTGACGGTCACTAGATAAGTGTCTGCGTTATTCCACGTTATTCCACAGACTATGAGTATTGTTAATAAACAGCCAATAAACGTCTTATTTTGCCTTTCGTACTTTATCAGAGCCTTAAAAATTAAATTATTTTGTAACTTATCAAAATAAGGGGGTTTCTAAACGGCTGTGTGTTTATCGGAAAGTAGGCTGAGTAAAGCGTGAGGAAACCAACAAGATGCAACAATATAGATGATTTATTGTCAATAGTGGATGTTGATTATTGACACTGTCTCAACATGTAGTTTATATATATATTTTTTTTGTTATCCAAATGAATGGCTTAAAAATCTGTTAGATTATTAGACAAGTAACAAAGTTCTGAATAAGATATTGTGACCAGTTACAGCTTTATTTTGCGCGATATAATAGAAGTTCTGTTACGCATTAACAATTATCCTATTTTTGGAAGAAAAAAAACGCTTCCTAATCCGTTTACATTAGATAACACCATGGAAAATCGCTTCATTGTTTTTATGAACAATGCGTCAGTGCATTGCAAATTGTCAAAACGTATACCAGTAAGAACGTTATTCTTTTTAACCACCTCACCATTAAGAAAGAGAGGAAGGTGATATATTTCTCCAAGAATTTTTAGCTTCGGGATTACTTTCACACTAAGCCAAGAGACAGTTTCTGGCGCCCATGACACATGATATTGTGTGAACAAAAGAGGCAGTCTGTAAAAGTAAAGGTAAAGTTCACGCTAAAACAAGCCATGAAGGCTCAGAGGGGGAGTAGGCCTAGGATACAGATCTAATCTTCCTTAAATCTTGGCGCCAGATGTGGGTGGGTGGTCAACGCCACGCCCCGGCCGCTTTAACCCGACCTAGAGAACCGGCACACGTTGTATACAGGGCCGGGTGCTCCTCAGGGCCCATCTGGAAAGGAACAGAAAATCTCGTCCCCACCGGGTTTCAATCTCCAGACCGTCCAGCCCCGAACGAGTCTCTATAACGTCTACACTCTCCCAGCTAACTAGCCAGGCTGTAGGTGTTCAATGTTTAAAGGACGTGATCGGATTATTCTGTAAGCAACAATTCTGAGCTATACAGAGTTGCAACCCACAGTCTGTAGGCACTGATTTATATGCCATCATTTCAAGCGTTGCAGTTTAAGAACAGGAGGGGGGAAAAAAGTGCAATTCCTTTCAAGGGGCAATAACGACTGAACTTGTAGACACCGCAGGAACGTCAGAATAGGCAAGTTTCATTAAGGTTACGTGTACTTAGTTCGTCTGCAAGAGGTATCTCGCAACTACACTGTACGACCTACGACCATCTGAAAAGTAAACCCAGTCAATAGGATAAGGTCTTCCGGAACTTAGCAAACGATGCTGTGGGTCCTACACATAGCTACAGAAAGGTAATTCTGTACATGACACTCAGTTTGCATGGTCACATCAAGATACCCTTAACAAAAGATAACAACTCTGTAGAAAGTGCAGCTGTATTCAATAGCTGTGAGGTAAGAATATACCCAATTTAGACCAGCCGGGACCTTGTAAATTTTAAGTGACTTTGACATCCCTACACAACGGTAGAAACTTTCTACTTCACACACAGAAGTTTTAGCAACTGTTATCAAACACAGATACACATTTTTGTCCGCTCTTTTCATCTATTCTTGCATGGTAGGAAGTTAGAAAGCCCCTTGTTATAGTGTATAAACCTGTGCTATTTTCCTGTTACGAAACCATGGGAAACACAAAACTGAAGAACAAAAAGCAAACATACTTTCACATTTTGAAATACAAAGTATCAATGGTCAGCAGTTGGTCCTGCTCACCCAGTGTGATTATAAGAGTAACGGAAATTTTTACCCTGCTGTTTTTCCAGGCGTTTAACGGCTATGTAACAAGAACAGCTGTGCCCTAGGGGAAGGTAAATGAAATAGAAACGAAAGTATATTTTCTAAAATTATCTTTTATTTATAAGCAGTTTTGGAAACTTTCCTTTCTGTAAAGTGCCTATCTTCTTCACCGTGCAATTAATTCCAACTACATTCTTAATGAAAACACCTGGCCTGAAGGAAGTCACAATGTCTGAGATATTTTAATTGTTTAAGGATAAGAAACATATTCGGAGCGCCAGACAGCTGCGCTCAATCAGAGAACAATGAAGTACAAAATTGAATTATTGCCTCTTGAAGTCGGTCTAAAGAAGCTGCTCCAGCAGTGAAACAAAGTATGTATCTTATTTGTTTATTGATTTATCTGGTTAATGATTTATATGTTTATTGTTAAATTACTGCCTTTTCACTAGCTCAGATTCTGTACCGTCAAATGATGAGATGAAGAGTTTTTAACGAATTCAAAGTGATAAAAATGATTAACCCAAATACTGCAAGGAATTGAAGCCCAACCGTATAGGATGCAGTCATTATACATACTGCGGGAATTTGGTAAGCTATTTAAACTCCCGTACAACTAATTTTACTCTCATATAATTTCCTTCAGTGGCTATGGTCAACACTCAAAAGATAATAAAGCACGTTAGTCGCGTTCCTATTTGTCATAAACCACACCCCTTTCTTTCAAATAGTTCATGGCGATTTGTTCAGTAGGCGTGTATCACGTGTTACACCAATAGATGAAATAGGCAAAAATAGCGCAAGTGGGTTACGTTACATCACTTCAAATAAAGTAACTAAAGCGACTGAAACCTGAAAGTTACTGACAGATTTATGCTCCTGTTTTCACTCTTTGGACACTTCCTAATTTCTTACACTCTTCTCTTCTAGGGTCATAACGCTGTGTTCAGGGTAGACGGGTACAATTGCTGCATAGAACAGCACTCCATCTTCAGGGTAGAGAACATTTCTTTCAAAATGTTGCTATTACACGCATAACACAGCTTCATATGAGACAAGAGATTAGCTGCACTATTTACCGCTCTGAGAACGTCATCTTCGTGTCTCAAGGTATTTAATTAATTAAATATTCCGAGATAACTCCTGATGCACTGCATAAAACAGGCATTTATGTCACAACACAAAACGAATGAATAAAAGATTAAAGAATTTTAGAAGACAGTCTTACTAACACATGCTGAAACACTTGTAGGGCTCAGCCGTGAATCGCGACTAGGCTACAGAATAGACAACTGAGCAGGGGTGGTTCGAGTTCTCCAAAGCATTCAGAAAGCCAATGTGACTCGCCCAGCCTCTTATTCAGTGCACGCCGCTGTTCTTTCCCCAGGTAAAAAGCGACCAGAACGTGAAGGTGACTACATACTCCCACCTAGCGACGAGATTAAGAATGAGTGGAGCTATCACCCACGTGATGTCATGGCATTCACAATGACTTGTCATTCACTGGAAGAGAATAGGCCCATTGCGAAGTCCTCTAGATGATTCGCAAGAAATCTAATGGACTCCATGCAACAGAGTCCCTCTTAACAACCTGACAGTCGCTCTTGTATTCGAAAGATCGACGGTTTATTTATGGAACCGGATTGTTTATTACCGTGTTCACAACAAACTAACATTCAGTCAAATATAACTCAGCTGAATCCAATCAGTAACCTCGCGACGCCTATTCAAGAATCCACTTTAAAATTAGTCATGTCCCTAAATCAACGGTTAGACCTTCGAAGTTATCTCTATAATTTATATTCCTCAAGTAAAATTTTGTAATAGTCTCTCATTTGGTAAACATGTGACCATGTGGTCACATCTCAGTGGAGATCTGCGTATGGTCTGTTCCTGTATAATCACTACAAAGTGTAAATTTACTTTTGACTGTACTAATTGTTTGCAGACGCATAAGTGTAGTTTGCCACTAATGAAACAGAATTATTTAGCCACAAATTTTACAAAGAAGAAATTTATTTTTATATACATTATTTAATCAGATAAATAAAAAAAAATTGAGGCCCCAGCATTCAGATACATAAATATAGTCGCAAACTAGTTAAATGATACGTCCTTATATAATTTGTCCACAACAGCAGCAACAAGGAGTTCAATGTAAATAAGGAATTAATTGCTTCATTGATTGATGCAATCGCCCTATATATAGTTTCATCAACATTTCACCAATTTTCCGATAAACTCATTTCATTACACTGTGAAACTAAAATGGCCTGCTGCTAAGGGAAAAACAATGTATAATGTCTCTGAGAGTGATAATTGCAGAGCCAGTCAGTGTTGTGTATGGGTAGATTATGTGCATAACCTACACGTGATAAAATAGCTCAATCAGAATTCATTACTGTTATTAAAACACGCTTTCCCGTATAGCTTCGGCCATCGCTGTGCATGGCAACTTTGAATTATGGCTGTTAATTTCGCATACACGCTTAAGCATACAGGCCTATATATATATATGTATGTAGCAGGCAAAAGGGAACGGTAGTAATGGTGAGGGTGGGAGGAGCAGCTCTGCTCATCATTGATTACATTTATGATGTGAACAGCACCAACCACGAATTTCAAATTAATGACAGTGTCCTCGCACCGTTAATATTGGCAAGTAGTTATATTAGTGACGATACGCAAAATTGCTGTGAGCAGTAAACTGTTGCAAATAATTATCCCCGTCACAATTACGAATGCATTTATTCTTGAGGTATGAACCGCGTTCCTATTATTACAAAACGCTGTAAACAAATGTTTGGAGGTATAGTTCTACGCATTCTTAACCTGGGTCTCGGACGAAAGTGTGTAGCCATCTTCATCTGCCAGATGTTTTATGCTCAGTATGTTCAGGGAACAGTCCATGTTATCAGTTGAGCAGGACGTTGCTTGTATCTCTGTACACTTCGGAGAATCCCTTACTTGCTGAACCGAAACATGTCTCCTTGGTCTTCCAGAACATAGCCTAATCACCGTACCAACTACGCAGTCTCGGCTCATTGACACTTGTTTTCAAATACCAACCCAGTTTCTCGAAATATTAATCATTTTGAACGGCAATATCTTTGAGACAATTTGCGGGAAAATTAACAAGAACATTTGCGGAGTTTCAGGCTTTCGCCGCTCTGTACTTGACGTCTTTGCTCTTCTAGGATATTATGCAGCTTTGTTTGGCAGCCGTTTACCGAAGTTTAGGGACAGCTTACAGGTTCCATCTTCCAAGGGTCGAAACGTCGATAAACAGCTGCCAACCAAAGCTGCATAAATACCTTAAGAAGAATATTTCTTTATTGACTATTATCTCTGATTATTAGTGTAGAAAGCGTGTAACGGCCTCTAATAAGCTTCAGTAGGAAATGATGTCTCCGTTTTGGATGAACTTCCAAATTTTACGAAATTTTTCGTGTCTACCACCACGCACAAGTGTAGGATAACTTTGGATGTTCTTCGTAAATGCACGTTCTTCATCTCTGGTTCCTGTGGCAGAAGTTAATTCCATCCAACGGAGAGTAAGTTTAGTTCCCCTTCTGGTAGCATTATAAGTAATGTGAACTTTAAAATTTTCTACCTTAAGAACGTATCATTTCTCGTTGTAAGGCTTAACAAGCAAATAATAATAATAATAATAATAATAATAATATTGTGGAATGGCGTTTGGAAGTGGGAGAAACACTTGTTTAAAATAGCTGTAC
>Ga0123357_10011152_pt1 | contig 11497 bp, 5 predicted proteins | sample TergutEmb28metaG_FD_89873 | JGI IMG/M metagenome (GOLD analysis project Ga0123357, IMG submission 89873) | Embiratermes neotenicus P4 segment gut microbial communities from Petit-Saut dam, French Guiana - Emb289 P4 | ecosystem: Host-associated > Arthropoda: Insects > Digestive system > Gut ...
CACACGGTGCGAGATCTGGTGAGTATGGCGGCTGCTGCAACTGAGCGGTGCCGTGTTTGGCCAAAAACTGCTGCACAAGATGTGAAGTGTGTGCGGGCGCATTGTCGTGGTGCAGGATCCAGTGGCCATCTCGCCATTTTTCCGGTCGTTTTCGGCAAACTGATTCACGCAAACGTCGCAAAACCTCCACGTAGAATTCCTTGTTAATTGTTTGCCCGTCGGGAGCGTACTCGTGGTGTACGATACCCTCAGAATCAGAAAACGGCCGTCGCAAGAGGGGTCGCTCTCAACCGAGGTTCTACCCTCTTTAAATCGACGGAACCAGTCAAACACTTGTGTACGACCCATTGCATCTTCACGGTACGCTTGCTTCAATAATTGATACGTTTCCGTTGTGGTTTTTCCGATTTTAAAACAAAACTTGATGCAAATGCGTTGTTCGGTACTTTCACACATCGTAAAAATCGCTGTGACATAAACGCACGTGTTACTTCCGCGACCTACTGCAGCCAACTGAGCAAACGCAGCCACTCGCAACTTGTGTCATGAGTTGCTAAGACATGTACGAACATGTCAAGACTGGTTGCAAACACATCCCACCCAGTGAACAACCACTACAATTCCAATCTGGATACCATATGAACAAACCTCGTATGTCCCGCGTGGAACTCACTTAACATTCAAGAGGGTGAAACATGTTCTTGAGAAAGAAAATGCGTTGAGGAAAATGAAGCACACATCTTGTATGTCTAATAGTTTGTGCTTTCGATACATTGGTAAGGGACAACTGTCCCTGCGCACGTCACTGTCATGTAGGATATTGAGGTACAGATCCAATCATTCTCTACCTCTGCACTTGATAAAGATAGGTGGTCAGTTTCACGCCCCGGCTCCTTTTACGCTTATAAAAAGAGACCTCGATACGCACCGAATTGGAGGCTGGGTGGGCTCCAGGGCCGGCAAGGACGCTTCAGATAAGAGAAAAATCTCTTGCGCCCGCTGGCGAAAGGTTTCTCATTTGTCTAGCCCGTACTCTAGTCAGCGCACTGATTATGCTACCCTGGCCCCATAAGGGGCCTCGAGACAATTAAAATACCCACAGCAGTGGTAACGAAGGTTCAGTTCTGGGATAACTCCGTACAGATTGGTCAGTAGTTACCGAAATGTAAGAGGAGATTACTGCCGCCAACTTCATGCTCTATGGCCTAGAAACGGAGGCATCTGGTTCCTCTCAAAGCTCGGCAGCTTTTCACTACAAAACATGGCGTCATATTCATGAGGACGCGAATCTCCGAAAGCTGCTGCATTAACAGTTCATATCTTTTACATTCAGCAACACGATAAAGGTCTTCTGGCCACATGCAAAAGTTATAAAATCCTTCTTCTTACCGTCGAAATTTAGCCAGCGCTTCATTAAAATTTCTATATCGAACATTTCACGCAGACTTAAAAAATAAGGCAGGCAACATCCATATAACTTAATATTTGGGCGCGTTCTATCCATCCATATTTTTTCACTTTATGTCATAAAAACACAATTTTTGGGAAAAAATGGTTACTGAACACGAAGTGTATGTTTTGATTTGCTCTACATTTATCTGAAACATTTCTCATTCTATGACGAAATGTGCGAGATATGATCAAAAATGAATACGTCTTCTTGCAAAGCTACCTTATCGTCGGATTGCAACGAAAGTTGAATTTTCTGGACAAATGTTCGAAAAATAATCAAACGTCAAATTGCATGAAACTCTGTCCAGTGGGAGTCGAGTTGTTCCTTGCCTAAGGACAGACAGATGAAAGACAGACAGACAACGAAGCTAATAGTCGCTTTTCGTAATTTTACGAAAACGCCTAATAGTGCGAATAAAATCGAGATTTGAAAGGCTGTGCAAGAAGAGTGTTGTGTCGTAATTCAAGGTAGATCTTGCCATTTTTTAGAGGGAGTTGCCACAAAAGTAAAGCTTCTCGGCTTAGTCGCCCTTTTAGTCGAGATTTGAACCCGGAGCTCAAGATAGGATCGGATGTGTAGCGCGTTCAGAACCTAATGGCACACGGTGACGCACGGGAAAGGAAGTGAAGGGGAAAGATGCGAATGGAGTGGGTAGCCAGTAGTCTTGCACTGTACGTCGGAACACGGTCTATACAATTGCTTTCCGCTGATCCGCACACCTCGACTGCCAGTAGTCGACTGAACTGACACCCCCACCGATTTAAATGGACTCGTCCCTTTCACTGAAAGACCAAATCTGGTTTCTACGCGTGTGCCATCACGTTTCGAACGTGCTATACTAACCGACCGCACCGTTCATTCACCCACGCAGATTTACACATTATTATCAATGGTGCATATGTATAGGGCACAGTTCATGACAATTCGGCACGAATCTATACGAAGTTAAAAAAAATGCGACTCGCAGCGTTGTTAATAAGGTCGCGTTTTCTGCGATGTTGCAAATTCTCGACTTGTTATAGCTGCAGAGGTTTCGGAGGAGCGCAGTGCAGTCTCTCCAGCACCAAGCAGTTTAAGGACTCTTCTTGGACACCGCGAAACATCCAAAAAGACTTCAGCGTTCCAGTTAATCTTGCACTTCGGCGTTGCCTACCCAGTGGCAGTGAGCAGCGACGAAAAATTAAAAACAAAAGAGTAAAACAAGTACGTTCAGGATTTTACATTCTATGGCTCATCCTCCCCTATAAAATGATCGCAATACCACCACAACTTTTAAACCTACATCATAGCATGTAACGACATGCTTCCACTACCCTTTATCTTGACCCTCACACGCATAAAAATAATGTATATCACAGAGGCATCGCTTCTGCTTAATCATTGCCTTGTCTACTGCGTCGTACACCGTCAACTACCATTTACAGTACAAGGGTCAAAGGATAACCAGATATTCAGTTAGCAAGGAGCGTTCAATGTGTAGCACTTTATCACTATATCGTCAAGCACAAGACTAACTTAATGGGTACTTAACCTACAAGTGTCATACCTTACAAGAAAACTTTACTGTGCATGGATTGTCTTAAATCACATTATTCTTAACTCATGACAAAGTGAAGTGAGCTGGGGTAGCTCGATCGCTAATGATTAGGCTACGGCCTGGACAACGGAGGAATCGTAGTTCGATTCCAGGCAGGGAAAGGGACAAGTCTAGACTAGAAATCGGGCCTCGGCAGCTGTCTATTTAATAGCTACCGAGGGCGCTCTTCCCTGGCGGTAAAGCGACCAGTCCGTGAAGCTAAGGTTAAGAATGTGTGGAGCCATACCTCCATTCCCTCGCAAACATTCATGGCGTCCAGGGACACAGCTTTATTGTTTTTATTTAAAAGGTATAAGAAAGAAATGCTTAGACGAAGAATTCGTTGTGTCGACATCGTGGCTTAGATAACATTCCTGTTACTAATAACATCCGAAATAATATTACGGAACCTGTTTTCTAGAGTAGTGGCTCTAATGGTGTTGTCTACTGACCGCTGGGGTCTCCAAGGCCCAGCAGGGCATACGCGAAAATATTTTTTTTTTTGCTATTATTAAGTTAGGAGGAGAAAGAGCTGTATTGTGGATTTTTAACATTTTAAAATCTCTTCATCTGGAACAATGGCAGACATGGTGTACGTGCTGCTCCGTAGAGCATGAAGTTCTTTATGTATTTTTCTAAACTTATTTCATCAGTGCTGGAAAAATCAGTTTTCACGACGAATTTTTACACTGACTTAATAAAGTTTCTTCGAGTTTAAGCACATTTCTTGTTGGTAATTATTCGAAACTTAAACCTTCACGGCGTGATGACGTAGTGGTTTGCGTGTTAACATTTTGGGGGGGGGGGGTCCACAGAATTAATGAGACTTTTAAGGGGTCTAAGGTGCCGCAACTGAAATATCACAACTCCAAAATGTTTCAGGGAGTGCACAATAATTGTACCTATATGTACAAAACAAAGACAAAAATCTATGTTTTATACACATAATTGATGTGCACGTGTAAGGACACGTGACCAGAAGAGCGTTAAAACATGTTGCAGTTCTAATATTTCAATTGAAAATTTTATATCTAATAATATTCTGCCCATTACTGGTGTTGTATATAAAGCAAAATGAAGTTCAGTTCATTGCCATGTTCACAACCCTCTGTCAAATGACACTACCCTGGTCCACATAAATCCTCTCAACAATTCCATAACCACTTTCCTTAATAACCGTCTGGACAGCATCCTTCCATCTAAGCCCAGATATCTAACACCGTTTATTCTTACGATGTTTCCCAACTACAATTCTGCATCCATTTATCTCCACATGCTGTGACCATCTTATCCTACTTCAGTTGATCAACCAGTATTTAGTGACGAGCAAAAATTATGAAATTCTTCTTTACGTAATTTTCTCGACCCGCCCATTAATTTTTCCGCCTTAGGTACAAACATTTTCCTTTGCATCTTGTTCTTAGACAATAAAATATGTGATATTCCTTGATATACCTAATGAGGCGCCAAGTTGAACGTGCTTATGAAACAGCTATTTTGTACACACGGCAAACCACCCATATCAGTACATTTTTAAGACAAACTGTATTCAAAAGTTCATACAAGCCATAAATTAAGTTTCCTGGTGACGCCAATGTTACATTCGTGACGAAAAGCCAGTCGGTCATCTTTACAAGATCTCTATTGTGAACAATGTGACCAGTCGTGTGTGCCCGTCGCAGCAAGGTACATCTCACTTGTCAAACCGGAAGAGAGAGCTGCTGCTGCTGCTGCTGGTAGCACAGAGCCTCGTGGGAGCTATGTGCCTTGTTACGGTATGCTGCTTTGAATTAAACCTTATCAGCATTCTACAGAACATATTAAAGGGTATGGGTCTCTCGCCATACACCTACATCCCTCCTCTTAACCTCTTTGCCTTTCCTAACCTTCAGGTCCCTCTGTGTATCACTGCCTTTGACATCCAAGTCACCTCCACTCTCAACTTCCCCACCTTCCCTCATAAACTAACCCCCTCCCCCATCAGTAAAAAGTGCTTTTACGCTCACTTTGCATTAGATGACACATAAGGATCTGCGTACATAAATGCGTGTTTCAGACCGAAAGCGACAAGAACAAAATGAATTTTCCTGTCCTCTTTGATAACCCATTCGCTGTCATGGGATGTGGTTAAAAGGTCAAGCAACGCGTAATTTCTAGTCCGTATGCCCTCGTGAATATAGTGGCGCAGAGCCAGTTTGCAATTAAATTTACAGTGTGTCCCATGCGGCATTGCAGCAATAAAAATATAGTCAACATGCACCAGTATGTAGTCGGATTGATTCTATTTCCCGCACAAAACATGCCTAGTTCCTGAACAAACTGTTTCAAACGTTTACATTTGATAGCATAAATGAGTCATCAGGGAGACAATGTGACAGTTTGTTTCAGTTAGTACCCCAACGCGTAGGTAAAGAGCAATAAACACAAAAAAATAAAACTGGGATAAAATATTAACTACGAAAACACCATTCGTCACCGGCTCACTCGGGAATTCAGTCTGATACAGCCTATGTAAACAATCGACCTTCGATCTGTATCAGGTATGGGGGACAGGGATCCGAAAATAGCGTCGCATTTTTCATAGTGGGCATTGTGTCATTGCCCTCACGCTTAACATTGAGTGTCCATAGAGCAGGAAGGTCAGTGATTCACGATATCCTGCACTGTCCTATTTTGACTCGTCCCTAATTCAAGGAGTTCCACATCGAAGAAAGAAAGATTAAGTGTTACGGAATTCAAAATTGGCCATGATTACAGAATGCGGTTCCATTATGTATAAAGACAATAACAAAACAGGCCAAAATAATAATAATAATAATTATTATTATTATTATTATTTGCATAATTTACACTTCCAATTTTAGTATGACAAATACAATGTACAAGAAACAGGAATGCAAATTCAGAATTCAACACATTTAAATGTGTAAAACAATAGGCCAGCATCACTCACTTTCTATCATTACAGGGAATCTAAAAAATGCATAACATACAGGTCTGATTACTTCGTGGCAACTCCAGCGTGTCAAACCACCAAATTGCATGGGATTACTTTATAGGCAGAAATCGATTAAATGAATGAACTTTGTGTCAGAAACCCAAGGTAACGTAGGTTGACTCGTGTTTCTGACGCTTTGAATCGAATATTCAAAAGGCGATCTCACATCAGCCACCTTCGACAACGGTCATGAATCTATACAGTCAGACCGTAGGAGAAATCCGAGTACTCCAAAATGGCAAGACATAAAACTTCGTCCCCTACTGGCGCTTCTATTTACATACGTATCTGACAGATGTCATGTCAGCTAACATCGGAAAGTTCTCTCATTTGTTTTGTGTTCGCTTTCATTTATTAATTTGCAAGAAAATAACACAAATTCGAAACACTTAATAACAAATTCATTCAAAACTTTCATTGGCTAACCCCAGTATTTCAAGAGAAGTAACGCAGTTTTAATTTTCCAATAAATGCTACGGTTATTACCGCCATTACAACGCCACCTGCACACCAATGCAGAGCCCCAAATTTTGTTGTTTTCTAGCCAAACACGCTCTGTCATTTACACTTCACTCAAGATATAACCATCTTCTCAGAAAAGACGAATAGAATTCAGGTTGTTTTCCACCCTTCATCATTTTGTCTTGAGAGCACGATTTCAAAATCGGGCTGTCCATTTCCATAAGATTTCACATTTTCACGAAGGTACAGATTCAGATCTTGGTATTCTAGGTTACTCCACTGTGCTGTAGTACGGCAGGTGAGTACCACCCTTTCGGAGATATATGCTGCATCTATCTTCAAGGTAAACCCCTAGGTACCATAATGCATATAACCATTTCTTTTAAACACTTAACATTTATACCTATGGCTGTCGATTTCAGATCGCGCCCAAAATCAGGACCGTGGGACTCTACGTAATATAATAAAGGTTAATTATTTTTTAAAGTGACGGAAACAATAAATTTGCCCCTGTGCTTATTAAGCATCACGACATGACCGAGGAGAAGAGTTCCAAGACTTCTTAACATCAGGCACCAGATTGACGTGAATGGTCAGCTTCTCGCCCCAGTGCCCAAGAAACGACATAAGACAATCAGAAGAAGAGAAAAATGTCTTACACTTCCGACGTCTCGTTCATTCAGGGCGTAACGTAGTCATTATATCGGCTGACATCCCGCAGCTCATCACTATCGCATCTAATATCTTAAAATGCTTCAAGCGTCAAATGTGAGGCCTAAAGGGTCCTGTTAGTCGTCAGATTAGCACGGCAGAAGAAGACTTGCGACGAAATAAAAACGTGACACCAATTCACGTTTTTTATCACGAAAAATACTAAGGAAATCTATTCATAAATAGTACTGGCATCTCTTTATAAGTTGCTTTACAGCAATTACACCATTATACAATTTTGTTTCAAGGTTACGAAATGCTGCGTTAGTGGAATAATTAGTGACACGTACGTCAAGTTTTTGTCCCTGCCGTAATTACTTCAACAAGACAGAACCACCTTCATTACTGTAAGCCAACAGCATTTAACCTGTAGTTTCAAATTAGTGCGTCGTATGCTGTGTTGCACTCCTGTCAGTTAAGCGCACAAACAGCAATGGGAAATCGTGGTATAGGACTAACCCACTTGAATTATGGCAAAATATAGTTTCTGTGAATTATACATCAGTATACACGGCAACTCATCCCGATATCCTTATGGTCTGCAGCCGCTCGATTGCTGGAATCGCGGGTTTGAATCCTTGCGAAAGCATAGATGTTCGTCTGTTGTGTTGTTGTGTATTATGTAGGTAGAGGTTTCTGCGACAAACTTATCACTCGTTCAGAGGAGTCCTATCGGCTGTGTGTGTGTGTGTGTGATCTAGAAACCTAAAAAATGAGACTGCCTAGGGCCGAGTTGGGCTGCAGCACCACAGCAAAACAAATACAGGGTGACTCAGAAGCAATTTTCTTATTCGTGGACACATGATTACAATGTATTAAAATAAAGGAACAAAAGAAAAGAAATTCATTCACATAGGTCTAATTCAGAAAGGTAAAGACATCACAGCACTCTGAAGCGAGAAAGAGACGTATGGGAAATAAAACAGTGAAAATATGTACATTTTCTTCATCAAATAGTTCAAGACAATAATGATGCATCGTCGTTAATATATTCAAAGCGTTCTCCTGCAATTGAAAAGAACAGAACAGCAAGTTATTGTGGTAGTTGGTTACACTGCAACTAACTGTCAACTGATGTGATACGTGGAGACATTGAGGAATTTCTGTTACATGACTGATCACAAAATAACAAGTACTTTGTTTCTAAATTTAATTCAAATTTTTGCATTAATTTTCCTTATTCCAGGCTTGTCAATCATACGTTTTAAACTTGTAAGATCCTGGCATTTTCAAGACCGGAATATTTTCACATGAATTCTTTTTACTCAAAAGCTTTTATGTAAATCACGAAAAAGGTAGAATAAGTCCAGAATCATCCTGTTTACATCAATAGTGCATTATTTATAAAAACACTACTGAGTGGGGTCGAATTTTTAAGGCGCAAGAAGCCCTAGTGGGCCAGGGCCTCCTCATTATTGAGGCTACATGATCACACTCACGAAGAGCAATCAGCTCGACGTAGGGACCTCTACCTGACGACATTCGACACGCACAAGAGAAAGACATCCCTGCCACCAGCGGAATTCGAACCTCCAATCCTAGCAAGATAGGGCCCGCAGACCCACTCTTTGGACCGACCGGCCATTGGGATAGGCGATTGTAGGCAATACACATTAATACTTTTATATTATGCGTTACCAAGATTGAGAAAGTGTCTGGTTAGATCCTAGAATGGGACATCGAAAAATTCCTTACAACAGTGTACCACAATTGACAGCCCGCTCTGCAGGGTCACACATGAAGTGAATACATGGAAAAGAATCATTTTCCTACAGACGTAATATATCGTTTATATGAAGCTATCCGACAATCTGCTTCACAATGACTCTATTTCGCAAAATAATGTGTCACGAATGGCTGAGCTACAGTTTATTTTTGGACAAGAAGTTTTTCTAAGATTGATAAGTGACGTATCTTATAAATAAAGTGTGATACAGGATTATATTCAAACACAAAGCACAATCTCTGACTAGAAACAAATTGCAAAATTTCACAAATTTCTCTACTGGTAGAGTTTCATCCATACCAGCATTTCCCAGTCTTTGTTCCATGCGAAACCTCTAGATAATTCTTCGTATATCTTGGATGCCTCACGTACAGGCCGGAAATGACTGATAGGGGGGAGCGCATTTTAATTACTACCAAATTATTTTAAAAAATTTTCTGTAAAGAACTGTAGGAATAAAACCGAAGATTTTCCGTCTTTCTAGGGATATTTCGAATTGTTCACAGCATTTCAAAATTTCAAAATCTGTACATCTTTAATCCATTATTTCTCGCCGAACCCAAGCGATGTTCCGCGAAACCTTAGTTTACAAGGAACACTGACTGGAAAACGCTGATCCGCGTCAAAGAAATTTTGAGCAACTGGTCCTGCTTATAAACATTACTATTTGAAACTCGAATTTCATTTTAAACATCTCTGTCTCTACCCCCTTTCTTAACTTCTCCCTTCTGATTTGCTGCAATTAAATAACATTTTCTTTTGAAACAAAACCTCACTTGCACATCCACTTCCCTGCTCATCTTTACCTCCTCATATCAAAATTTTGCACTCGGTAAGTTACATAACATTTCGCGCAAAGTTCACTAAACTTCTTCACACTTCCCACCACCTATGTCGCCAAAGTGCAAATGAAAAATAATATATTGTGCTCCTTCTATGGTGGGTGTAAATAAAGTACAAATGGCAAGGGTAAGATATTTTCGCTATTCCTCTACAGATTCGTGCTCCGGTGTTCAGGTTACGAGGTTATAGGTTGGTTTTCGTTCTGGGAGGGGTTTTGAAGTCGTCTGCTGCAACCAAGACAGTTTACGGCGAATAGAGGGAGATGTGGAATTGGCAAAAGCTTTGCAGTCGCCATATATTATCACAGCGATGGAGAGACTCCAAAGTATAGACCAGCTAAGGGCGAAGAACTGTGACGACTTCTTGTCGTTAAAAAACCAAGAGATGTCACTGTGGCAGATCTGAGCACATATTTCCCAAGCACTGCACAACGTCTAGTTCACCTCGCTTATCTTAAGACCTGTCATCGGGGATTTTACGCTTCCGAATCCTCGGGGGAAAAAAGTAGAGGCTCTTGCCCCTCTGTAGAAACAGTGAAAAGGAATATTTCGTAAATATCTAAGCCTTCACCATCTAGACTCAAAAACGCGGCCACTGCCATCCCACGTATATTACATTTCAGAGTAGAAAGTACCGGACTAGTTTACGAACAGGATAGTACGGGGTTCAATTCTACGCAGGTAAGAATCTTTTCTCCGAAACGACAAAACCGGCTCTGAGGTAAAACCATGTTCCTATTCAATGAGTAATGAAGGTTTTCCAAGCGATTAAAGCGGCTGAGGTGTGAGAGTGAACACTAATCTTCATTTAGTGTCGAGGATTAGTGGACCACTTTATCTTCTACGTCTCAATTCACAACATAGGCATGATGCATCCTTTTATGTTCCCATGTTTAAATAAATCTAATTTACTGTCGAATGTGTCAACACAATTACAAAGCTCCATTATCCGAAATGTTTGTGCGTATAGAAATTTGTAACAAAGATTAATATATAGCCCAATTGTGTCCAGATTTGTTTTTAAACTTATAGGAAATCTGCTGTTTCAATTTGAGTGGTATCACATTTATATCTTGGCCCTGATACTGATGTCTTCTTTTGGGTGCTTGCGGTTCTCTTTCACTCACACATACAGTAACTTCATTTGCTTAATTTCATGTCATCCAGTTCACCACCTACAATGTGACAGTCCACGTGTCTACGACGCCAGATAGTCGCTGTATTTGAAACTATAATGAATCATTCCCACCCGCTCCCCCATGGCGCTACAACATCTAGTGGACCAGGGCCTCCTCATTATCGAGGCTTCACGATCACACCCAGACACACCACACTCGGCAGGACTCCTCTGGACGACTGATAAGCCCGATGCTGAAAACTTTATTTGACAACATTCAACAAGCAGAAGAGACAGATTCGAACCCGCAATCCCAGCAAGCGAGCGGATGGAGACCCATGTCTTGAACGGCGCTGCCAGCGGGATTAAGGAACCGTTTGTTGATCTGAATAATCCATCGCAACACCCTGTATTTCAAAATCGGCCATTCTGGTTATCGTCAAGCTTACCCGCCTTTAACCGCTCAAATCTTATAATCTGATCACGAACACAGCCGCCTTAACTTCTTGTGACAGTGGAAAACCTTCAAAGTGACGAATCTTAACAAAGTCATATTCTATACTTACGGAAGCCGAGATACTGTTGTCGGCATAGTGACAGTCTACTGGCTGG
>Ga0123357_10011153_pt1 | contig 11497 bp, 8 predicted proteins | sample TergutEmb28metaG_FD_89873 | JGI IMG/M metagenome (GOLD analysis project Ga0123357, IMG submission 89873) | Embiratermes neotenicus P4 segment gut microbial communities from Petit-Saut dam, French Guiana - Emb289 P4 | ecosystem: Host-associated > Arthropoda: Insects > Digestive system > Gut ...
AACACGTGGTCTTTTCTCCTGAAGATGGGCATAAAGATGCCCGAAACATGTTGAGACAGTGTCAATAATCAACATCCATAATTGACAATAAATCATCTATATTTTTGCATCTTGTTGGTTTTCTTTCCTCACGCTTTATTGGTACTGTGTTGCAGAGGGACAGACGCGTTCTGCACATTAGGTTGCTTTTATACTTTTTAAAGAACGTATATGACGTAATTTACAAGAAATGATTGAAGACCAGAAGTAAGACTTCCCACCTAATTTATATGCATTTATAGGTTGCATTTAGCCTCATAACCCTTCATAATATTTTTTCCCCCTTCTACTTTCACACTGCCGGTATCGAGGATCGAATATTAACTTTGCTGTCGGATTCTTGTAATGACAGCCATTGCATGGGTCACGGTGTGATTAATAAATTTGTTTCAACCGTCATATCGTTACCTCCATATACACAAACACAAAGAAAAACGCACACACTTATGGATTACGTATCTTGATGTGTACTTTGGTATATCATTTGCATTAACCCTGTGAAATATACAACAATTTCTGTAACTGGCTTTCTTGATACATTGTTTAAAATGCAGCATGTTGGAGACATCAGTTGGGAGTATCTAACAAGTGTGCCAAATGGACATCGCACTGATAGTGTGGTGTTTCAGGGTAGATGTATTAATGGGTAAAGGGGAAAAAATTGACAGTGTAATTAGGAAGTAACATGTGTCTGTCAGTGTGTTATCGATCTTTATTATCCAAACGGTTGAACGGAATTTGATGAAAAGTGTTATGGCAGGTCTGCATTTAAAATCGCGAGATGAATTATATTTTAGTTCGTGTGGATTTTAATCCGCCATTTTCCGTGATTTGACTTATCAAATGTTAGATGTTAAAAGAAATGTGTACAGTGCAGTCGGTGTAGTGACTGGGGTATGGGATGGATAACCAAGCAATCTTTGTTCGATCCCCGGCAGGGGCAGGAGGTTTTCTTTTCTTCGAAAGTCATGTTCCTTGAGTGCCGGGGTCTCTTCCGTCGTGTGTAAAGCAGCCAAGGCTCCATCTTCTGTCGAAGTCGAGATCTGTACTTCCTTCATAAGCTTATGTCTAGCGGCACGCACAAGGACATGTTACTTTTCTGAAGAGTTTTTGAGAAATTAATGAGCTCATATATAGCAGAGATTAGGTCATTGTTAGACTGACAAGAATTGCAACGAAATATCTCGGAGTTTACAGTACTGACTGTCAGTACCATAATTAATCGAAATGCGTCGGTTACTTTTTTATATTAAGCACACGACGCGACAGCAACAACTTCCCTGTTACTCTTTATTAAAAACAATTTTTATGCCTTTTTTTCTGGAATCTCTTCGGAGCTTGATTTCTGCCCGTCTGAATTCAGTTCAGAAATTTTATGTTTTTTGCACCGTGCACTGTAATACAAACCTATAATACACACCAACAAATTTGTACCTTTGTTAAACTAATACTTTAATTCTTTACGATGTTTTCTACATGTTTTGAACCCGAGGGTTCATCATCAGGAAGACGGTCGTACTATAGGTTTGGTATAATTTGTTGACATGCCAACGGTGTAAACAGGCTTGTAGGTTGAAGACTGCTTATACCGTTGGCATATCAACAAATTATACCATACAACCGTCTTCTTGAACATGAACCCTCGGGTTCAAAACATGTATAAAACATCGTAGATAATTAAAACACTAGTTTAGCAAAGTGCATTTTATTAGTCTGTATTATACGGTTAGTTCAGAATGCCAGCTCTTTAAGACAAGTGTTAGTGTATACAGCATCAACGTTACAGGAAAACAAATTACAATAATTTTCTACAGTTCCGCTCAGCCTCCTGTTACTACAATGTGATTTCATTCATAGATCATTAAATTTATCGTGGTTGCTTACATGCCTTCTCTTCTTATGACTCTTGCCTGTAGCTGAGTTATTTACAGTGCCGAAGGTTTTATGAGTTGTTGAATCGTGATATTTGGACTGCGTTGCCGTTATGTTACTTAGCAGAATGTATGATTTATTTGTAACACCATATAGGGATAGTCACCCATATAGCTGTATTCCACGATATAGACCACTTAACGAATGTAGCTGCTATTTATCTGCTCAGTGAAACATAATGAAGGCCCGATATCTTCCTGCGCATTTTCATATTCGGCAGGCACACATTTAACAATATTTTAAACGTATTTGAGTGAATGCTGGGTTACTGTTGGCATTTAAATGACGCTGTAAATTCTCTGTGGTCAGTCGACAAGAAACTGTAAATGTGAGCCGCGATGTTGATGTCAGTAGAGACGATGCTTAAGGCTAGGCGACAGGCGGGGACGGATCTGTTCTTGTTATAACGTCATCAAGCGTCCTGCCCAGTAGGTACCGCGGGCTGTTCTCCGCGAGCAAGGCGGCCTTCGTCTAGTATTGACTGAATGTAGTGTGCTGCTATGACTGCCACTACTGCTACTAATTAATTAGTTCAGTCCTTTATTTAGGTGCTGACTCAACAGCCTAATGACCAACTACTAAGGCAGCACATGTACAAAGAGGTGACAAAGAAACAAAGAAAATTAATACAAGAACAAGGCCAAAACAAAAAACAAAAAGATTACTTTCAACTAAATTTCAAAATTAAGAAGAAAGGAAAGTAAAATTATTATAACGTACAGGTGTGTGTTGTAGGAGGGGCTTGTGACACACACCTATATCCATTCTACAGGGTATATATGAACTGCATTCAACAACTCGAGCACACCCTGTTTTATCTGATTTAACATCAAATATAATTCTGTCTTTTTTAACAGTATATAAACCAACATCATATTACAACAGGGGGTACCTATGATATTAACCTAAAATTAAGTGGTTTCACCTATGCAGATGAGCAGTTTATTGTATAGTTTATTAGTATTCTTTGAGGCACACTGATGGTGGTCGCAATTACGACCGAAACATGTTGATGGTTATCAGTGCGTAATAAAACACATTTTACCAAAGTGCATTCATTGGTTTACTATATATTATAGTTTGGTGCACAGGTATGGGGCATATTAAATTTAAAATTATTATATTCATACATAATCATGATAATAATAATAATAATAATAATATTGTAGCAAATTGCGCATAGTCTCGGCGGCGATGGTAGCTAAGTCGTTGGCGTTGGGATTATTGGCGGTGGTAGCGTTGGTATTAATGTCAGTATAAGTGGCGGCGGCAGCTGCGGCGGTGGCGGTGGCGGTGGCGGTGGTGGTGGCGGTGAACGATCTCGTTAGTACAATTTTTCTTGAGGAAGTGGGGTGTATGTGTACCTGCGGAATTAGACATTTGGTTTAGGCTAGGTCGATAACAGGTTTGAATCCTGTCTGGGCGCGAAAGTTAAGTGTGATAATGTTTTTTGCTGCCACTGGACTTGTATGTACATACTCCCGACGGTTCCCAGGTTTGTGTAACTGGGACAAAAATATGGCTGCATTAGCAGCCTTGTACACCTTGCAGCTACGAAGCCTTCCACCCAGACGACTGTTATGCAGTCTAGTAGATAATGCAGGCGCTCGATAAGAGAGAATACTTGCAGATTTCTTAGCTGCACGTCAAGTAGCAATACCTGTATATATCCTGCGTCAGAGTAAGTACACGTAATTTTCCGTGTGGCATAATGCGTTCTAAAATGATTGTGTTTTTGTGCTATTTGAGTAGGGAACTAAATGTATTCAGTTGGTATAGCGCCGTGAAATAACATACGAATCGTTCCACTTTTACTATCAGTGGGGAGGTCCGTTAGAATAGAAGACTTTGAGGAGAATCTTTGGCCTTACAATTCTGCTTTGAGTAAGATGGACGGAAGGATCTTTAAATTCAGCTGAACCAAATTTGATAGGGGCCATCCTGTTGTGTAGTAGCAAATATATGTAATTTACCGTCTAAAACACAACATATGTATATCAAAGCATTGATAAAATATCAATTATATCAGGGTTACATGTTTCGGCCGTAAACAGCCATCATCAGGCCAATGCAGAACATATACAAGGTACAATATAAGCGTGCACTCTGTGGGATCCCATATCGTTTACAATAAAGTTTAAAATAATTGAGAATCTAATTGTACAATGAAAAAACCAATTTAAAATATAATTAGTTATGTCATTTATAGTACTAAAAGTATTAGTTGAACGGAGGCTATATACATGAATATTTTCTTATTGGTAGTTAAGGATAGCACTCGTAAACAAACTCAAAAACAGCTGAAAGGTTCACGAGTTGGTATTGGAAGTGCAATCTAGTGGTGGCCTTATAATCGCTTCTTACAGTCAGTTCAAACCAGAGTATCTAATGAGACTTTGAATATTTAGTCTGATTAACAACGTAGAGGTAGATTTTACCAATCGGATTCGAGTTCACGAGTAAACACGCACATTTATAAAAGTTCATATGAAATATCATGGTCTAGTAAGTAGGTCTCCAGACTTGAGGTTAAAAGATGAATCATACCTCCGTGTACGTCCAGCGTTTTGTAACCATGAAAAAATTCCCTTCTATGTAATCGATATAGGCGTAGTGTTGTGGCAACCCAAAATCTTGTAGGTTATTATACAGGCTTCTGATGAGATGTACCTCCTTGTGTGGTGGAGGTATGTTTTGTTTATTCTATTGATATTTCCCGATCTGAAAAGTGTTAATTATATTGACAATAGGCCTTCATAAGACAAACGAGCCTCTGGATATTATAAACTATATGGGATCCCATAGAATGCACGCTTATATTTTACCTTGTATATGTTCTGCATTGGCCTGATGATGGTTATTTTACGGCCGAAACATGTAGCCCTGATGTAATTGATATTTCATCAATGCGTTGATATAATACGTTGTGTTTTAGACGCTAAAATACATATATATATATAAACCAAATTTTCAAAATCTGAGGCTCTCACAGCGATGCTGGTGAAGTTTAAAGTCGTCTCGTATATGACTCTATGTTGACTGGTACATAGTGAACGTCTTCTTTAACGGTTTGGAACCTGAAGATGAAGGCAGAAAATCGTTTTTAATTCTTAGTCACTCTTTATAAATCGACGCTGCCTCATATATCAGGAGACTTAAATCTGCATCTGACATTGTATTGCGTTATTGATTAAGGAATGGCCTTTGTGATTTGGAAAGTTCTCGGTCTCTCTTACGATAAAAGCCGTTAGAACTCAATAACGGACTGTTAATATAAAACTTTCAATGAAAATGCTATCACCCTAAACAAATTTACGGAATAGTCCTCATCAGAGAAGCTCGCTATGAAGAAGTTATTAACGAGTTTAAAAACATAAAGAAAGTGATTTTTTAAATTATGCACTTTTACTTTCGTGGATAGCCCATTACGTGAGCGTTGTGGTGATGGTGGAGGTGGTGGTGGTCGTACATTAACATTAATAATGAATTAAGATCTGGTTACTTGTGTTTAAGTACACTATACTGCATTGCTACGGCTTGCTGATTTTCAGGGTACTAAAAAGTAAGCGTAGTGTAATAAAACATAATGAACAGCGCGCTTAATCTTAAATTGCTCGGTCTTAATCCTCTCGCTGTAGTGGGTCGTTGTTTTCTCCTCTTATTCGGGCGTCCCTGCATTACCTGCTATGGTATACCTTTTGTCTTCGTGCCTTTTTTGTGCTATAAACAATGTTTCTCATATTTTTAATTGAATTGTTTCATTATTTTAATGCCTGAAGTATTTGTTTATGTCTGTATTTTTGTATTAACGGAACGTTGTTATACGAAGTATAAGTCACATATTCTCGTGTGTGCTTTTTATAGCATCTGCATTCACGTTCTTAAAGAGCCAGGCTTCAACATTATGCTTTAGATTTTTCTTCTGTAATGTTGCAGATTTTAAGTTTTTGTCAAAAACTTCGTCAAAATTTCTCTCGATACTTATGGATGCCATCCCGTTATGTGTAATACTAAACATATCACGCTTATTCAGTCTAACACAACAAGGGCTTATTTTCATTCAAATTGGTTTCCCTTATATGTACGCTACATTTTTCATTCTGTACTTAGGCTTTCCTCAGGAATGGCAATTTAGAAATCATACAAAGGAAGATACAGTAAGAATCTAAGTGACCCTTATATACAGTCACTATTTTTATAGTGTTAAAATATAAATTATGCAGTGTAAACGTATAAGACCTTTATAATTAAAAAAATGTAAATACTTCTATTAAATTAGGTCTCGTGGAATATAGTACGAGGTCGTATTAAAATTCTTCTACGATTGGCATACTTTATGTGACGCGGAGTGACCTCAATGTAGCATATTCTTTTATAAGATCCTTCTTTGAAGTTAGTTTGTAGTTTATGGGCCAGAATAGAATTTAAGGTGGTGGAGGAGCGATGTTTATCTGCAGAGTAGGGAAGTGACTATATCGCTTCAGTTCATGTACGCCAAATCATACAGTAGAAGAATTTTAATGTGGCCTTTTACTTCAACCCACGAGGACCTATTCTAATAACAGTCTTCATGTATACATTTTTAAAATCATGTAGGTATTACAGTTTTATATCGTATATTTTGTGTCTTAACATTACAGAAATAGCGACTGTGAAAAGGGGTCCTTTGAGATTCTTATTGTATCTTCCTGTGTATGGTTTTTGTATTGACATGCCTGAGGATGGCCTAAGTACAGGCAGAGACATGTAGCGTACATGTAAGTTAACCAACTGAATTAAAATGGAATTATGTTGTGTTAAGACTGAATAAGTGTGGTTTGTTCTCTCGATACAACACTCAGGAGGATGAGTTAGCACCTCGCCCAACCCCCAAGCTGGAGGGCCACCCCTTGTCAGCTGTCCGAGACTACTTGTTCAATATATTCGCAGCTACCCTCCATATTGGAGGCTGCTCCTTCATCCTCAACCTGCAGACGCTCCATACCGTGGTGACAGGGACCCTCTTATCATGACCTTAATAACGTTACAGTTCCATAACAGGAGTAGAACTCCTTTACAAGCTTACCGACCGTCACTTATCAAGAGCAAATTCAGTCGGGTGTATAGACATTACCAAGTTTACATACAGAACATTAAAAGTGTGTTTTATTTTATCACATAACAAGTCTACTTAAATCAGTCGATCATATGTCATCATGAATGTATGTACTTCAGTCAAGTATGTGGCCGTATGCGTGTGCTGGTGAAGGCTGCTATTTCTTCTGTCTCATTAACACGTAATTTGACAACATTTCTTAGAGGCATAATGAAGGTTTGTTAGCACCTGTACGTCAGGTAGTAATTGAAGGAGTGGAGGGTGAGTGTTGACATTTCCGCTAAAGTTTAGCATTTTGCTTTACGCACAGGTTGGATGTCAGTATTATAGCCGAACGTTAGGAGAGTCTGCCGAACCACCCTCTGTGACAAAGCGTTTTTGTCCCTCAGTCCTCTCGCTTTTACCCGTGCCCCTCCAGACATGAGAGCTTCAAAACTAATTGCGAGGATCCGATGTTTGGAAATTCAGTTTGGCATTTGTGTTGACAAATTCACGGTTTTATTTCGGTAAGGAAATTTGCGACTTTCTGTTATGTCGTGTGCGTTTCTTTCCCACGAAAATTTAAGCTTAGCTTCCGAGAATTATAAATTGGTCAGCCGAAGAAAAGTAAAACCCTTTCGTTGTCCGACCAATCACGATAGAGAAGGGTGTTTGTGGTGCCGCCCTAGAGAATGGATGATAAGAAGTACAGAGGGGGACTCAAATTTCAGTAGAAATGGTAGAGAGTTAGTGGCGATACCGAGAAGGAAGCAGCGTCCGGAGACCAAAGTGTATTAGATTGTACACAACACAATAAAGTGGAATCTATAAATGAACACCTTTATAAGGCACCTGAGAAGTTCGCATGCTCTGAAATGCTAGACAGTGCTTCTAATTCCCCTGATCCATCCACAAGGACTGGAACGGGAAGTCAGAGTACGTCCCGTTATTGTGGGTGTGAAGGACTTCCAACGAACGGCGACGGCATAATCGTTGAAAACGTAGGAGTTTTACTGCTGTCTTTGTGTCCCGTTTTTATCTTTCCAGCACGTGTTTAACAGCAAGTTAAAAATAAATTGGCTTTTTAATTAACTGTAAATTTCTGTACCTTGAGATCAGCAGGTGTCACATGTATGTGAACAAAGACGCCCATCGGCGTTACGCGGTGTTGCGTAAAACGCAGCCGCGCCTTACGCAAATTTACACCCGATTCGCGCATAGATCCTTATAAGGACTCAGTTGTCACCGATAAGGACGAAATTTGACTTGTGTTGCACATTGTGCGTTGTCTGAAATTAAGGACACTATGTTTGGATGTGTTCATTTCTTCAGGGAATGTCCGTTACACAGACGTGGGGTTTCATATTTAATTTTGTGGTTTAAACTAAACAAGTTAACTATCCTTTTATCTCATTCGTGTTCGTGTATTACTGAACAGTTCAACTCCGAGAATTCTGTGCCGTTTCAAAACTGTACCGTTTCAGAACACACATCTGCCTCCTTAACCGTTGAAAGCACAGTGGCACTCCTCTCTTTAGCAACAAAATACTCTTCTTTATGCTTACGAAATATATTTGTTTTCGACTGTTCTCGGAATAAACACCAAATTTTTACTTATACAGCATTAACGTATTTTCCTTTATAATAGACGCTGTTTTTCCTGTAAGAAAGGAAATTTTTCAGCGTTGAATGAGCAGTAGGCTTAAAGTTGTAGTTGTAGCTGTAGCTGTAGCTGTAGTTGTACTTATCCACCTCTGTGGGAGTTATGAAGCTCGACAGTTTGTTAACCTCTGCGCTAGACAGAGGGGAGTGGCTGGTCTTACGTTCCGGTCGTTTTATGCCCTGGCTGATAATTCCAGGTATCAATTGAGCACGTAAGTAGTTGGAGTCAGAGCCATTGTGGCTACAGTGTCGGAGAGAAAACTCTCTGCCCCTATCGGAAGTAGAATTACATTTTAGAACCCCGCAACCAGTGACTGATTTTTCCAAAACGTGTCTTTATCAAAATTCATTACGTATTTATGGTAGGTTCGTCTTGAACTGTAAATAGAATTATTTAGGGGCCATTTACAAGGCAAAGGAGGGTGCCTTATATCGATATTATATACAAAAACATGAGCTAATGTCAGCTTCTAAGCCCCTAGACAGACTATCTTAAATTCGATATTGGAGGCTTCTTTTGAATGTTGTTGGGTAATACAGTTTTTCTGTTATATTCGTAAAAAGGCAGTTTGTGTAGTACTATAATGTTCCCTGTAAACATTTTAGTATATTTTGTTGCAATTCACTGTGAAAGACATCAACTAAAATGTGCCATGCTTTTCCGATTTTTACGTGCATTATTACACAATAACGCCCACTTTATATAAGACTGTGAGTGGAGTTTTTAATGTATACCATGAACCGTTAGAAATTGGCTTCTGAAATCCTTTATGGAAGACTAGCAGTAAAAGATGTCAGGCGGGACCCAGTTTTAGCCATGTTGATATATACTAAAGTCTAATCTGCATAAGATTATACTACTTTTTCTGTTTAGCCCATAAAATTTGCCGAGATTTTACTGACATTAGTATGGGAAATTACCACCTATTAGCATTTAATTTGTCGTTTTTTAGTAAGATTAACAAGCTTTAAAGAACTCCTTTCCTTATTCTGTACATTGTGTTATGCAGTACTCCGTTTCAAGTCTTGTCCGTTTATACGAAGGTCACGTTTATTGTCCCTGGTCGTTTACCGAACACCACCTGGGATATAAAATAATCACAGCTTATTGTTGTATGTGCGTTGGATATCATAATAGAGGAAGGATACATTTTAATTTCATAGCTTGTAAATTGTTTCCGGATAAATATTTGTGAATAAACAGAGAACGCTGTTGATTTTAATGCAACGCGTATGTGCAAGGCCTAGCAATTTGGCCGGATAATAAATACCTAGTTGTAATAATGAATTGCTTTCATAATATTGAAACTTTGTGTTTGGATATGCGCTATACGTTTTTAACTTAGTTGTGTAGAATTTTAAACATGATAGTAAATTCCTCTTTCGAACAACGGATTTTAATTTTAAATAATGGAATCTGTTACGATAATTAGTCCCTATGTACAGATGATTTGTATCGCGATACCTCTGCTGCGAACATTGCGCTGATGTTTTACAGTGGTGACCAGAACTAGTAGTGAGAGCCCTGTAGGAGGCATCTGCTTCGAATCTTCCTACGGTTACTGACACAGTTGTCAGCGCGAATGCAGGAACTGCGACTCTATGAAGTGTACATGCGACGCTTTCAGTACTTTTTGTTGCTTATATAGCGATGCTGTCGGTACTTGTTATGGTTTATATAGCGACACTTTCCATACTTTTGTTACTTATATAACGACGTTTTCGTTCTCTTAACATAAGTCACGGCTGTCTAATACTAATTCTGTATATGCAATTGATGAACATCAGTTTTCGCTATAACCATTGTTGAAACAGCATTGTCGAATAATAATCTGTCTCTTTAGTCTGTGTTTCGGAAACAAGAAGAAAGGAAAACACCAATAAAACTGCAAGAAACATGAAATAAATATTACGGTACTATTTATTAAATTTCCAATGTGTGTTAAATGCGTCCTTTTCTGTTCTAATTTACTTAGCACCAGAGGGTGTTTTTTTGCGTATTGCTGTTAGTTGGGATTTGTCTGATTTTTTCTACCTCTATTCTCTGTAAAAACTTAGAGCTAAAAGACATAAAACTGTAGTTCTACTATTAGGAAATTTTTCTTTCCATGGGGAAGGGAAACGGTTTTTTTAAAGAAAAAGTACTGATGATATGTTTTGAACTGGAGTGAGATGAAGGGATAGAGGAGTGTTAAAGCCTGAGAAACTGAAAAAAAAGACTCTTGTTCGGTAAGAGTAATGAATTTTCCCAAAGGCAACATGCCAAGTAGAATTTCAACTGTCAACCTCTAGCACTAGCCCTTCTGGTGTCTGAAGTGTCTTTACTATGCATTACCTTCATTTGTCTTTTGTGCTGCATGCTTTCATTACAGTTTATTGCAAATTGTTACAATTAATTACAAATGAATATTTATTTATTTATTTATTTATACGCAAACATTTTTCCTAAGTATAATTATTGTCTTCGATTCTTAAATTCATTTTCACCTAACCGAGGATTTTCAAGTAACATGTCAATTTGCGAAGAGAGTAAATGTATTATGTTGTATGAGAAAATAAAATACATATTATACCTAAAAGATTGAAATCGATGGTTGTGTGAAAGGTTATTGTTCTTGTTTCCAGAGATGGACCGCCGTGAAGAATATGTCACAACTGTTTTAAAAGGAAGTGAATGCAAATAGGCGCTGATTACAGGAATTAATTGTTAGAATGAAAAAAAAAAAAAAAAAAAAAAAAAAAAAAAAAAAAAACAAAAAAAACTATAGAAAATAAAAAAAAAAAAAAAAA